>Ga0209190_1000284_pt1 | contig 36819 bp, 22 predicted proteins | sample M_140205_XF_Meta_FD_187315 | JGI IMG/M metagenome (GOLD analysis project Ga0209190, IMG submission 187315) | Freshwater microbial communities from Lake Montjoie, Canada to study carbon cycling - M_140205_XF_MetaG (SPAdes) (version 2) | ecosystem: Environmental > Aquatic > Freshwater > Lake...
TTAATAATTGTTATGCTAACTATAATGCTAACTATAATACTAACTATAATGCTAACTATAATGCTAACTATAATGCTAACTATAATGCTAATGTAAATAGTAGTGTAAATAGTAATGATAATAATGCTTTTTTATTTAATTATGATTTGGATGATTTTAAAAAGCTATCCAATATTAATATACAAACAATAATCACATCAAATACTGCTGAATTGTATTATGGAAACATAGAAAATCCTACAAATGATACTTGTGCTATAACACATGAAACATTCTCAAATTGCGATAAAGTAACAATGATTAAAGAATGTGGACATATATTTAATAGTTGTGCTATAAAGAAATGGTTAATAGAACATCAAACATGTCCAAATTGTAGGCATAATATACTAACTAATTCTAATATTATTAGTTATTTAAATCCTGAAAACGATAAAACGTTCTTTTTATATAGCACCGAGTTCAAATTTTTTTTAGCTTTACATATTGAAACATTATTAACAAATAGAGAGTCAAATGATGAAAATGAAAACGAAAATAATAGTTCAACCTATGATATTGGATTATTTTTACGCTAATGTTATATTATATTGTAACACTCATTGGTATTATTAAAGGAATAATATAACTTGTATTTATAATTTTCATATGTTCTATTCTAATTTGTCTACTTATTTTCCATTTTTTACTTCTATAATACAGCACATTTTTTTTAGCATCACTATATATAACAGGTGTATCTTTGAGAGATTGTTGTAATTCTCTCAACTTGTTAGTTTCAGTTTTATAATTTTCTTCCATTACTTTGATTTTATCAAATTGCTTACGTGTTTCAAGGCACCTCTTATTATTATCATTTTTTTTCAAATAAACATATTTTTTTATATCTGCTAACATTTGTTTTTCATATATTGTAGTAAAATATTTGCCTCTTACATTTCGTAAAGTATCATTATTTGTATTATTAATACCTTTATTTCCACAATAAGGACAACGCGAGTCACCGTTTCTAAACCAATTAATTAAACAATTTGTATGATAAGTATGATTACATTCTGGTAAAGTATAACATTGGCCACACTCTAATTCGTCTTTACATATCATACATTCTTCATTATTATTTAAATTAACATTAAGAATATTTATTGCATTTGTTAATGTATCCATATATAAATATATAGTAATAACAGTTAAATTTTTAAATATTATTTTTATAAATATTTATAAATAATTATAAAAAGTATAAAAAGTATAAAAAGTATAAAAAGTATAAAAAGTATAAAAAGTATAAAAAGTATAAAAAGTATAAAAAGTATAAAAAGTATAAAAAGTATAAAAAGTATAAAAAGTATAAAAAGTATAAAAAGTATAAAAAGTATAAAAAGTATAAAAAGTATAAAAAGTCTAATAATTAGCATTAATGTCCACCTTTTAATAAAGCACCAAACGCACTCCAATAAGGCAATATTGTAGGTTTCTGTTTCAATACATTTAAAACATTATGCGCTACGCATTTTTTATCTACAACTACTTGATATGTATAGTCCTCAAACCAATTATTTGACATATAATAATTTCCTTTAAAACCTTTTTCATCTCCCCAAGAATTCTCAACTAAAAATCCATTTGTTTTTGAATGATTAAAATTATAACCTTTTATCACTACAGCGTGATTTGGACCAGATTGCCTATAATTTATTGCATCACATTTTTTCATATAATTGTCAAATCCAAACACATCTTCATAATCAAAACCCTCTTTATCTAAAAATCCGTGATCGTTTGAAGCGTATTTTCTAAAATCTACCCCTACCCATACAGCCTCTTCATTATCTATAGATTTTTTAACCGCATCTATCATTATATTAACAGGAACATTAATAAAATTCTGTTCACTGGCACCCAATATATTGAATGCCATTTCAACATTATATAATTTATAAAATGGAGCATATTTACAAGGATAGTTTATTAAACAAATTTTATCTCTCGCTTTATATGGAACGTAGTTCTTGTAAAAATCTAGCGGAGTTATATTAGCTATTTTATTGGCTTTTAATAGTTTACTGGTCGAATTTGTTTCATAATATTCCCAAGTTATTTTACTAGGCGGTTCTCCTAAAAATAACACTAAAATTTTATAACAATCAAATAACATTTCTTGTAATAATTGCTGTTTATTTTTTAATAACTCATTTTTCGGCATAGTTCTAATTCTGTACCCGCATTTTCGTAAAAAATCGTCATAAAATTGTTCTAATTCCTTAGAGTTAGCGCTATGATAATGATCATTCATATTTGATTTTGGTATAATACCATATTTTTCAATCAAATTTACAAAAACATTCCATTGACCACCATCATCTGTTAACTTATCTAACATATGTATTAATTTCGATAATTCAGTTTCAGATTTTAATGTTTCTAAACTAGTACTATAACTTTCTAAAATGTAATTTAAATAATAATTTGCTTTTTCTAATTTATCATAAAAAAATAAGAAATTTTGCGAAAGCTCAAAATCTGGTTGTAATTTATATTTTTTAATCATTTTAAAACGAATAATATTTAAAAATGCAAACAACCAACATCTGCCACTATTTTTTTGATTTGTTATATTTGCATTTACATCAATAACCTTCTTAAATACTTGTTTGTTATTTTGTATATAATCGCTTTTCAATATTAATTTCTTAAAATCAGATTTTGTATTTACATTTTTTAACACCTTATTCGTTTTTTTTATATTAAATTTATGTGAATAACTTGTTAAATTTTTATGTGTTATATTATTAACCATAGCTATATAAAAAATATATATATTAATATAACACTATATTAATATATTAAATATACAATTAAACAAATAAACAATATAATAAAACAATATAAAGAACTATTTACAATCTTTTAAATATTTATCAAATAACAAATTTTTAATTTCTTTACACTTTAATTCTTCAAATTTTTTCTCATATTTTTCTGGATCAGTCCATTTTTCGCGCAATTTTGCTAATTCATTATGCCATGATTGTAATGTTAATCCGCGTTTTTTTTTAAATTCATTCATATTTTCTAAGTCTAATGCATATAATTGTAATAAGGGCTTCATTATTTGATTACTAATATAATGACTATAGTCAAGCTGTAATCCATTAAGCTTAATAAAATCAGGCGTTTCTATTTTTTCACCTTGTAGAGCCTTTTTATTACTATTTACTATATACGCATAATACATTCTATCTCCGCTAGACGGCTTATTCCCGCTATCACGCAATCCAATACGCTCTGCTAATACCTTATGAGCAATTTGTTTAGGATTTTTATAATAACCTCGTAATGATTTAGTTACTAATAATTTTTCAATAGGATATTCACAACCTATTAATTTTTCAAGACACTCATTTAAAAATTTTATCGACTTTGTAATACTTTTTTCATTCATAATAATATTAACAATATTACCATATATATCTTTAACAATAGGAGCATTATCACGCCGTTTTAATACAATACCCATATATTTCATTTTTCCTTTATCTGGATTATCCTCATATAAAATACCCACATAACGCTTTTTAGATAACAAAATCCACGGATAAAATGTTTTTTCATATTCTAAGTCGTGAGGTGCTTTTAAAAATTTACTTGCTAACTCTCCCGCCTGCTTTGCTAATTCAATAGTATAAATTAGTGCTTCTTTATTTACAATTTTTTCGAGCGTTTCTGAATTACGCAAATTAAATTTGAAGAATACGGAGTCTGTGTCGCCGTAAACACATTGCGCTTTTACTTTTACTGTTGTTCCATCCTTAACCTTCACATTAATATTATCATAACATTCTTCAATAATTGAACGACCATAAAATAGTAATTTGCGCCCAACTGCTGTTGTAGAAGCAGCAACATCAGGCTCATAAAAAGCACTTGTTATTGCGCCCATTTGACCATATAATGAATTAGCAGTTACTTTAATACTTAACTGACGCTTATCCAAAATATTTTTCATAAATTCATCATTTTCCAATGTTATAAGCTTTCGTGTTGCTTTTCGTGCTAACAATAGGTCTTCTAAGATTGCCGGCATAATTGCTTTTCCTTCGCTAAATTGCGCAAATCTACAAATTTTATAACCAATAATAATTTTCTTAGCTGCGGCTTTTGGTGTTAATCTTACATATTTGTATGTATCATATTTTACATCAACATAAGTATAACCCGACTCATATAAATTATCATAAATAAAATCTCCATGCACATTTTTTTCACCTAATTCATTAATTAAATTATCTGCTAAATCATATTCTTTTGTCCATACTTTGCTATCGTGTGATAAATTTTCAGAAATAATAGAGGAAGGATATAGTGAACTGTAATCAACACACGCAACAGGTTCATCTAAGTAAATACCAGTTTTAGGTTTGAAAACATGAGCTCCTTCATACCCTCCACCGCTTTTATGTTTTTTGACCACAGGCATAAGAGTATTTTTTTCACCACATTTTTTAGAAACATAACTTTGTAATTTAATACCCTGTCCTCGTAATAATAAGAAACTTAATGGAACATTACATAAGTTAGACATCTCCACTTTATCTGTAATTACATCAACTTTCATTAATAACCATATAACATTGTCACAATCAGCCAAACAATATTTTCCAACAGTCCATCTATCATAATCTGAACCATTAGCTAATGAAAATATTTCTTGAGGTGTTACATCATCCTTTGCTAAGCCCCATTTATATTTATAATTTGCTAAATCCAACTCTTCAGCACTGTTAATTACAAACCACTGCTCTTGTTTATTTAGTTCAACAATTTCAAATTTTTTGCCTTTTTTATATAAATTTGAGCTGAATCCTTGCTCATCAAATTTAATATAACTACCAACAGATAGTCCTGTTAAATTTTTCGTATTAACTTTAGTAGTATTGGCTTCTTCATTTAGACATATACTTGTTACATTGTCACTTATAAAATAACTTGATGTAAAATCTAATTTATTAGAACTTAATGTAAATTCTTTCCTAAAAATAACATACATATCAATAATAACACGTCCTGCCATTTTTATAAATTTAAGATTGTATTCACCGCTTGCTAAAATAATTTTATTATTTTCAATGTCTTCTAAGCCTGTTCGCCAATCTTTTGATATACAAACCTCATCTTTATTTCGTGATAATTTGAGGAACTCTTTAGCACAATTCAATTCAAGCGACCGTTTATACATAAATTCAAAATCAAAACCTGTAATATTATAACCAGTAATAATATGAGGGTTATCGTTTATTATAATTTTTGTAAATGTTAATAATACTTCTTTCTCTGTTTGTCGCTCTAAAATAAGCACATTGTTATCGTGCACCCAAGATTCATATTTTTCAGGAAATTTACAACCACCTTTTACAATTATTACACGTTTAAATGGCTGTGATTCAGTATAATTAATAAAACTTAAACCAATAAATGTAACAATGTCACCTTCTAGTTCTGGAAATCCTACATTTTTGAATGCTTCTGTCAACTCATATAATTTTGTATTATATTCACACGAGCTATCTTTTATTAATTCAATTAATGTAGCATTTTTCTTATTATAAGCCTTTACTCTCCTTTTACGCTTAAAATTAATTGTGCTTTCAATATCTTTATTTTCAATATTTTTGTCATCGTCATCATCGTCTTCATTATCAGCATCGTCTTCATTATCAGCATCGTCTTCTGATTCGCTTAGCTCTATAATAATTTCATTTTCATTCTTTTTTTTAAAGTTAGCAGGAATATAATTTGCCAAATTTTCAATCAAGTTATCAAAATTTAGCGCGCAATTTGTCTTTTCCTTTGGATAAACTTTGGCAATATAGTCCAACTTATCTTTTGTCAATTCAAATGCTGATAAAACCTCTTGACCTAACATACTAATATCATAATTCGTTCTAAATTCCTCACTACAAGAATAATAATTTTCAAGAATATTTGTAGCTAATTTTTTATAGTTCTTTATTGGAAGAGGAAAATCTCCGTGACTACTACTTGCCTCAATATCAAAACTACAAATATTATACTTTACTGGTGTTTCTTTTTCTTTATATGGAATAATATCTTCATAGTTTATACAATATTCGTAAGCACAGTGTGTTGTTTTATTTGCTATTTTTTTAACTTTTTTTGATGGCATTTTAATCCATCCACTTGGAATAATTTCTTTAATGTGGAAGAATTTTAATAACGGAGGAATATCTGCTTCATATAAATAGCAGTTTGTTATTCCTTGCTCATCATTATATATATAACCATCATCGTTCAATGTTCTTTCAAATCCATATTCTTTACTTGTTGTATCTGTATAAAATATTTTTTTCACTTTATTATATATAGCTGTGTTTATGAACGAAATTTTTATAAAAGTATGCAGTTTTTTATTATCGAAACCATATAATTTTTGCCTTTTTACAAGCTTCAAACTTACAATACTGTCTTCATAATAATTACCGACTTTTTTTTTTAAATGAGCCAAAAATAAATTTTTTCGCTGCTCGTTCCATTCGTCGTTTACCAAAATGTAGAAAAATGGATAAAAGTTTTCAATAATGATTGAAGCTGTTTTATTTGTTTCATTAATACCAAATGCTTGAATTATAAATTTCTTATTATCTTTATAAGGATTAAACTGGATATTCATTAATTTGTTATTTTGCAATTCAGATTTATTAATACCGTCATAAACATTGTAATCATATAATCTGAATGATTTATGCTTTTCCATATTTACTTATTAATATGGATAGTATATTAATTCTATATTAATTCTATATTTTTAAAATATAGAATTAATTTCAATTTTTTAAATTAAGCATATTTACTTATTTTCTAACAAATAAACTGAAAGGTGTTTTTTTTACAAACGTGTTAATGTTGACAGGCATTGTAACAGGAGCATTTGTTGTGTTTTCAGATCGAAGTCTTAAATTTTCAATACAACTTTGCGATAATCTATTTCTAGCACCGCTTCTTACAACATTAGCAAAATTTTCTTTTTTAAGAGTATTGGTTGAGCTTGTAGCACTTTCTTTTACAGAATAATGTTTAATAGAATTTAATTTATTTTTTATTTGATTTTCATCATTATTACAAGTATCTTCAATCTGATATTGATCTACAAAACCCCGACCATTAATAACATTATTATCATAAGGAACAATCGATAATAATCTTGGAACATTATTCAAACCTATTAAACCTTCTATCATTTTTCTTGATAAATTACTGCCATTTCTTGCTGGAATAAATGTGCTATTGGTTCTTGATGTTCTTGCTCCTGGCAAAATAACTATAGCCTTTTCTAGACTATCAATTGCGCTATCTTTTATTATTTCGATATTATTATATGGATATAAAAAGCTAGGATCTGTTTCAGTATTAGGGTCGTGATAAACAAAAATACAATCTACATTTTCAAAATCACTCCCTAATGTAGTAGTAAATAAATTTACTACTTGTAAACTGTAAAAATTTAATTTACTATAATAATTGCTATAATTATTGTCATAAATATTATTAAAAGGATTACTATTAGATAAGCCTAGTGCACTATTAACCAATAATATATCTAAATTTAAGCTTATAAAAAATAAGCTTCCATAATTATAACGAATATCATATTGTATAATAGATGAGAATAAATCTTTTGATAAGCTAGATAAAGTATTTAATTTATAAGTATTATTGTCATAAGCTATGTTCTTTAATTTATAACGCAACGATTTATTAAATAGTTCATTACTAATTGTATTTATATATTTATTATTTATTGTTAGTATATTATTTACATTATTAATATAGTTATTATTTGTATAATAACTATTACTATATGAAAAATCGATAATAGTTGAGAGATTTAAATCAAAAATCTTTTTGTTTTTATATTCAATGCTATTAAGCAAAACACTATTATAATTTATTATATTATTTATATTATTTAGATTATTTTTATTATTAAATGTAAAATCCAATAAGTATAATTTTGCAGCACTTGATAGTAATGTATTATATTTTGTGTTATTAGGTGTTATTAATGAACTATTAATATTTTTTGAAAAAATTATTTTTGAAATATCAGAAATAGTAACACTTTTTGTAATAATATGTACATTATTATATATATCATATTGTGTTATACCTGTAATTTGATTTCCTAATGATAAAAATAACTTATTAATATTAATACTTGAATTGTGTGATTTTATATAATTTGGATTATTAATGTAAAAATTAGAACATATATCTATAGTTTTCACATTTTTAAGAAATATATTATTTTTATGAAAAATAATTTTGCTATTTGCTTTGATAGTATTCAAAATTTCAAAATTGTTTGTTTTTATCATAAATGTATTAATGGTATTGGAACTATTGGAACTATTGTTGTTTATATATAGCTGAGTATTATTATTAGTACTAGTGTCATATAAAGCAAATTTATAAGTATTTACATTCTTAAAATCTAATGTAAGTTTGTTATACGAATATATATTATTATATAATGAATATGAAATAGTTCTATCATTATATGTGTTAATACTTACATCTGTAACTAAAGATTTGTAAGGATTTAGATTAGTGTCAATAAATAAAGTTAAAAAATCCGAAGATACATAATTTATAGGTGATACATCAGTCGCACTGGTTGTATTCAAAAATAATGGAGTACTTGAAAAATTGGTAAGCTTAAAATATGTTGTAGCAAATGAAATATCTGTATTTGAATGAATATCTTTATATATGAAATCCTTTATGCTAATATTAAAATAATCTTTATAGTATTTTATATTATTAAAATATTTATTAAAGTAATAATTTAAATGATAAATCAGAGTTATGTTGGTAATTGGTACTATATCATTTATTAAATAATTATATGAATTGTCGCTAATATTTTGATTTTTAATAAATAGTATTTTTCTATTTGTGTTATTCGAATCATGAATAAATTTAATATTGTTTTTAATATTGTTTTGTGTAATTAAAGAAGAGTTTAAAACATTTGTATTAATAGCGCCTGGATTTCCTAATTTCTGACTTAATATAATTCTATCCTTATATCTATTGTTATATTGGTTCCTTAAAAAAGCATTAAGACTAATATCGTAATTAGAATTAGTTGTATTATTATTTATAATATTTGATCTTATATATATATTTACTCCAATTTTTGAAGTTGACAAAATAATATAATCTCTTTTAGTACTATTTATATTAATCATACTTATAATATATATAGATTTTATAAGTATAGATTTTATAAGTATAGATTTTATAAGTATAGATTTTATAAGTATAGATTTTTAATAATAAAATATTACTAATCTATTAATAAGTTGTTTATGTTAATACATCTGTATCATTAAAATACCATTGCGAGGATAAATATGGAGGTTTAGATTTATTAATATTGCTAGATTTTTTGGTTTTAAGATTGGGTCCTTTGGATGTAATGGAATTAATCTCAAAAGTTCCAATAGCATAATTATAATATTTTAAGTTAGACAAATTTCCTAAAAACCCGCCATTATAGTTAACATATAAATTATCATAATTTTGCTTAATAATATTTGATAATTTATGACGTTTTGTTAAATTTCCATTTATATATATGTCAACTATATTTTGAGATGTTGCTCTAATAACAACACCAACCCATTTTTTAATAGGTATAGCATCTACATATATATCATCATAATATGCTTTTGAAACACTATTATTATTATGAAATACATTTATTCTTACTAACATACCAAGTACTGGATATGAATCTAATAAGCTATTAGAAATATTTCTTTTACCTTTATACAAATACACACCAGGAGAGTTATTAGGACCGAACAGTCCACTATTTCCACTACTTCCAGTATTTCCTTCACCATGTGAATTAGGCGGAGAACCCTTATTAAATACATGCATATAATTTATATCATCGTTGTATTCTACATTATTAACATATATCCAAAATGAATAACTAAATTCAATTCCTTCATATTGATTGTTACTTCTCAAAATAGGGATAGATGTTTTAGCTCCTAATGCTTGAGTAATAGTTATGGCTTCTGTAGCATCTTTCATTCCGTATATTAAATATGGTGTTGGTGATGGGGATAATAATCTATATAAAACTTTGCTTCCAATGTAAAACAGAGCATAAAAAATTATTATAATTGCTAATATAAAAGTTAATCTTGATATCATAGTGTTTGAGGATAAGAAGTCATTTAACATGCTATTTTTATCACTTGTATATGGAATTAATGTACTTATATTTTTCTTTATATTATCCAAAACTCCTTCGGGAGGATTCATATTATTACTATTATATTATAATAATAATAATATTATTATTATTATTATTATAATTAATATTATTATTAATATTAATATTATTATTAATATTAATATTATTAATATTATTAATGTTAATATTAAAAAATAATATATTAAAGTGTAAAGCTTCCTTTTTCTTTGTTATATTCAAGAAAACTAACTTTTAATCTATATTTATTAAATGCACTAGTTGCAAGAGAAGAATTAATACCTGCTTTATAAATATTATAGGCATCTTGTGGATTAATAGCATTTCCTTCATAGCGTATACGTGTAATAAATCCTTCAAAACCAACATTCGAATTTGCTGAGGTTCCTGTTCCTTGACTCAAGTTTCCTATATATATATTTCTTTTAGCACTTGTTCCATCGTAGTTTTTATATAATCCATGTAATATGAATGAATTGCGTAATTTACCGTCTAAATATACATCAAATGTGCGTGTATCTATACTAAGAGTTAAATTATTCCATTTTTGAACTGAAATGTTAGGTATTTTATATCTTGTATAATTATTATTGTTGGTTAGACTTGTAGTTGTACTTTGTTGTTTGTCTAAATATGTTTCTATATCAATTAATAAATTATTTTCATATTGATCTAATGCAATATTTATATTTTTAAACACAACTGGATCTACTGCTTTAGTAGTAGTTTTATTACTAATACCCACAAAAGATCTTCCTTTTAAAGCAGGAACAGTTACAGCTTGGTGAGTAGACGACATAAATAAAATATTTTTTTCATTTGATATAGCATCACCCCAATTATCTATATAGAACCATACACTTAACATAAAATTTGATGAGCTTGTTTCCGGAATTTTTGCTGCGGGTATAACATTTTTATTGCTTGAAAATAAATTGCTATTAGCAGCAACAGAAGTAGGAGCTTCTTTTGCGTCACACATAATATCAAAAATTACATTCGTTTTGAAAAATAAGTTGTTCAGTCCCCATATAAGAACAATAACAAGTACTACTATTATTATTATATTTACTATAGCCATTATAAATTTATATATATATAAAATATTATAATGTTTGTATTAACACATAAATATAAAAATAAAATTAAGTCTAAAAATATTAAAATATAAAAATTATTTCTAAAATATAGAAATAATTCTAAAATAATTTAGGTCTGTAATATTTTTATAATTATGTCAATTATTCATTATTTTTTGATAAATTATATAATAATTCTATTGTTGATGGTGGTGTAATTTTATTATAATAATATATTTCTTTTATACTTCCATGAATACCATTATTCTCACCAATAGTTACCTTATCGCCCTTAAAATACGGGGATACATTTTCTTTTGAACCTACTAATTTACCATCTATGAATACATCTATTAAATTATTATCATAATTTATTACAAAAAACAGCCATTTTTGAAACTTAGGATTTACCAACTCATATATTGTATCTAATTGGTCGCCTCTGTTACCAATTGTTCTTGATTTTATAATTATTTTTTGCGAAGTACCGTTGTAATATATTACAGGTTTGAAACCGTAATTAAATAACACAGTATCTTTTGTATATGCTAGTGATGTATTTTCTGATTGTGGATTAAGATAAATATAAAATGTTACACTATAAGTATAATTATATGGAAATTTCTCTTTACTTATTACTGAATTATGGTAGACGCTTTTAATATTAAAAGCACTATTTATATCTTTAAATAATGTAAATGTATAGGCTTTTGTATCAGAACCGTTATTACTAATGTCTTTTGTTGAAATATTGTCATCAATAATATTAGAACTTTTATTATATAAGGCTCCCATACTACTACCACTAGAATTACTGGTATTACTACCTGTATTAAGTGTAGTTGTTAATTCTTCTTTATTTATATTAAAAGCTGACATTATTTTGTCTAATTTCTCGTCACTTGGTATAGCTTTTTCTTGGCTATTTATAGTTGGTAGTGTTACATTTTTACTTAATTTTGTATTTAAGTTCTGATATTTCCCTAAACTTCTCTCTTTATCTAAATAAAAAGGTCCTTCACCTTGTAAAATATCACTCTTATTAAATGTTCTTATAAATTTGAATATAATAGGTAATATAAATAGCAAAATTATTAATAATAATAACAGGAAAAATAATATATAAACAGGAGAGGGCGTTAATCTTATATCTTTATTTATTTCATCTACTAAAATAACTAATAAACAAGGAATGAAAAATATGAGATTTTTAAGTATACATATAAAATATTTTGCATAGCTTTTCATTAAATCTGTATATGGTATTTTTTTTCCAGATTTTGATGATTCTACTTTACAATAATTTGATTCAGATGAAGTTTTTATAGAAAATATTATAGCTATTATTGCTAATATTATTAATACTATTAGTAGTATTACTATATTTTTTGTAATGTTAAAGACTGCGTCATTATTTTTATGTAAATATAAAATAATGTTTAGTACAAGTAATGGTATTATAATTATTAACAATAAATAAAAAAGATATTTCATTATCTTGAATAAGGGTTTCGATACTGTTTTTTTTAATATTTCTTTATTTAGAGTAGGTTTATTTCCTTCTGCTTTGCTTTCACCTGCTTTGCTTTCACCTGCTTTGCCTTCATCTGTTTTTTGTTTAGCATACGAATTTATAAGTTCTCTTATACCATATATTTCGTTATATAGCGAATCACTATTATATTCGGCATCTTCTTTTTTTTTGCTTGCCTCCTTAGTGCTTGCCTCCTTAGTGCTTGTGTCATCACTGGTTGCTCCCTTACTGGCTGCCTCCTTTGGTTTCCGGTCCCAAGAAGTATTATTTCTATAAACAAAAAAAAGAAAACAATAAATACTAAATGCTATCAATAATAGAGCAAATAATATTTCATATTTTGTATTTTTAATAGCAAATAGATTTTGTTTCTCATTTAAATAATAAAACAAACATAATATTAATATAAGTATTATACTTATAAAATATCTGTAATACTTATGATGTGGTACACTAGCACCTTTTTCTTTTATTGTAAAACCATTAACAATTTTGTCTAATATTCTTGCAAAAATAGTACCAATGTAATCATTAAGAATAGGTATTTTTTCACCAGTATTATTTACAAAATCTTTAAATCGTGTACTATAACTACTATTATCTGACATAATATAATATTATACAACAATATAATATTATACAACAATATTATAATATTCAATATTTATTCAATATTTATTCAATATTGACTACTAATATTATAAATTTTCACAAGCTGTTTTTCTACCATGACAATCTCTACATAATGCTTCCAAATTATCTATGTTATTTGAACCACCATATTCCAGTTTTATAACATGATCTACTTCAAACCAAGCGGGCAATTGTTTTTTACATTGTTTACAATGCCAATTTTGAGATGCTGCTACAAATTTTTTTTTTGTTTCACTTACACTTCTCTTTGTAGAAGTATTTCCAGAATATAATATTTTTTGTTGTTGTTTTGATAAATGATGATTATTATTTGAATGACTTGAAAAGCTTACTGATTTTTGAATATTGGGATTATTGTATATATTATAGTTATTATTCAATTCTTTAGAAATGGAATTTGACGTAAAATCTATGATTGGAGTAATAATACTTGCTGTATTTCTATCAATAGGTAAATATTTTATATAACTATTTGAGTTTGTTACAAAATCTTTATAATTGTTTGGATTTTTTTTTATATATAAATAAATACATAGTCCAATAAAAGCAAAAAAAACCATCTTATAATATTTTTCATATTTCTTTAGCTTACTAATTAACTTACCTTCAAAATATGTATTAAGTAATACCAGAACTGTTATTAATAAAATAAGCAATTCAAGTTTCATAGTATTATTTAATATATAAATATATTATTAGGAATAATATAAGTAATAATAAACTCCCGAAAATATATTTGTGCCTATTTTTCTTTTCATCATTCTTTTTAAGTTCTTTTAATTTATAGTTTTCATAGTAGTTATTTAAAGCATCATAATATGATAATTCGGGTTTACCTAAATAGCTATTTATTTTATTATGTATAAAATGTGTCCATTTAATGAATGATTCTCTCGAGTCTAAATAAGGAGTTACAGGATATGCGTCTAAAAATTTACTAAATACATTTCCTATATCGGGAACGGGTATAAATAATGGCAAATTTGTTATAAAGTCATAATATTTTTTTTTTGTGCTCTCATTTACATTTAACGGGTATGACAAAGCAATTGTATGTAATACAAACCAATAATGAGGACCCCAAATAATCGGGTTGAATACACTAGCACTAGGACTATTCATAATATTTTTATTATATAACAGATTTTATTATAACTATTATAATCTATTAAACTTTGAAGTGTTACTAAAATAAGAAAATATATATAAAAACATAATTAGTATTATAATTAACAATACAATCTATAAATATATAATGAATACAAAAAAATTTATTTTTTGTAATAATTGCGGCAAGCTTGGTCACTTATTTCATCAATGCAAAGTTCCAATAACAAGCATTGGTATTATTCCTATAAGAATTACAAAAACATTAGATCCTATTACAAATAAATTAAAAAATAATCTTGAGATTTTCATAATAAAACGTAAGGATACATTATCATTTGTAGATTTTATGCGTGGAAAATATTCCATAGAAGATAAAAATTATATAACAAATTTATTAAATAATATGACAGTTAATGAGCGACAATTTATATTGAATAATGAGTTCGATAGTATATGGCAATATTTATGGAATTATAACACTAATAATTCTTATAAAAATGAGGAAAAAACGTCAAGAACAAAATTTATTAATTTAAAAAATGGGTATTCAAATATATTTGAAAGCTACAATTTAGAAAGTTTGATAAACTTATGTGATAAAAAATATGTTGAACCTGAATGGGGTTTTCCAAAAGGTCGACGCAACTATCAAGAAAAAGATATAGTGTGTGCTCTTAGAGAGTTTGAAGAAGAAACAGGATATGAAAAAAAAAACATTGCTATTATTAATAATATTGTTCCATATGAAGAAATATTTAGTGGTTCCAATTATAAATCATATAAACATAAATACTTTATTGGTATAATTAATAATAATTATATTCCTAAAAATAATTATCAAATTTATGAAATTACCGAAATTAAATGGGTATCTATTGACAATGTATCTAATTATCTAAGAGAATATAATTATGAAAAAAAAAATATAATAAATTATTTAAATAATTTATTAAAAACTTATAAACTATATATTTAATATATAGTAATGGATATATTAACTCCGCAAAAATCAAAATTGAGCGAAGATGTAGATGAGGAAGAAGAACAAGAACAAGAACAAGAACAAGGACAAGAAGAAGAACAAGAACAAGATGAGGAAGAAACAGAAGACGATGTAAACGCAGCAAATGAAGAAGAACAAGATGAAGAAGTGGAAGAGGCAGAAGATGAGGAGAAAGAAGTGGAAGAGGCAGAAGAGGCAGAAGATGAGGAGAAAGAAGATGAAGAAGATGAAGAAGTGGAAGAGGCAGAAGAGGCAGAAGATGAGGAGAAAGAAGATGAAGAAGATGAAGAAGATGAGGAAGAAGAAGAAGATGAGGAGAAAGAAGAAGATGAGGAGAAAGAAGAAGAGGAAGATGAAGAAGAGGAAGAAGAAGAGGAAGAGGAGAAAGAAGATGAAGAAGAGGAAGAAGAAGAGGAGAAAGAAGAGGAAGAAGAAGAAGAAGAAGAAGAAGAAGAAGAAGAAGAAGAAGAAGAAGATGAAGAAGCAGAAGATGAAGAGGAGAAAGAAGCAGAAGCAGAAGCAGAAGCAGAAGAGGAAGAAGAGGAGAAAGAAGATGACGAAGAAGAAGAAGCAGAAGAGGAAGAAGCGGAAGAAGCAGAACCAGAGGAAGAAGAAATAGCAGAAGATGAGGAAGAGGCAGAAGAACCAGAGGAAGAAGAAATAGCAGAAGATGAGGAAGAGGCAGAAGAAACAGAACCAGAAGCAGAAGTAGAACCAGCACCAGAAACAGCACCAGAAGCAGAAGTAGAACCAGAAATAGAAGATGAACCAGTGAAAGAATTACAAGACTTTGGAGAAGGAAAAATAATAAACAAAATAGAAAATGTTGTAGAAAGTCCACCAGAAAGTCCACCAGAAAGTCCACCAGAAAGTCCACAAGAGAGTCCTGAAGAAAGTCCACAAGAAAGTAGTGAAGAAAGTCCACAAGAAAGTCCACAAGAAAGTAGTGACAATATTGTTCCAACTGTAAACCCAATTAATACAAAAGAAAAGAATAATTTATATTTAGCCTCGCTATTTAGAGAGAATATAAATAAAATCGATATAGATAAATCAGAATTGGAAGGATTAGAAAGTAATGTAAATACAAAAACGGATTTAAAATATTATTTAAATGCTTTAGAGTTATTGAATGCAAAGGAATTCAAAAATCCATTAAATAAAAATTATAAATATTTGTATCCACATCATGATGATGAATTTTTCAATATTAAAATAGCAAATAATAAAGAGCTTATGGAAAATAAAATAAAAATAAATATTGATAGTGATTTTGAGAAGCAAGCCAATGAAATATGTAATAAGGATTTTGAGTTAGCACCATATCAAAAATTTATTAGAAACTTTTTATCAATACATACACCTTATAATGGTTTATTATTATTTCACGGTTTAGGAACAGGAAAAACGTGCTCGGCAATAGGAGTAGCAGAAGAAACACGAAAATATTTACAATATATGGGCTATAATGATAGAATTATTATAGTAGCCTCTCCAAATGTTCAAGAAAATTTTTATTTACAATTATTTGATGAAACTAAATTGGAATATAATAATGGATATTGGACAATTAATAATTGCGCAGGTCAAAATATATTAAATGAGATTAATGTATTGCAAAAAAATCTATCGCGTGAAAAAGTTATAAAAATAGTTAAGAACATTATATCAAACTATTATTTATTTATGGGTTACACGCAGTTCGGTAATTTAATAATGAAAAAATCTAATATAACAAATCAGTTAGCAAGTGATGATCCAAATAACAGCAAACGAAAAATGTTGGTTAAAAAGAAATTGCAGAAATATTTCAACAATAGATTAATTATAATTGATGAAATACATAATATTCGTCAGTCTAAAGATAACAGCAACAAATTAGTGTCTAATGAGTTGATGAATTTAGTTAAAAATGTTAGCAATTTAAAGTTAATATTTATGTCAGCAACACCTATGTTCAATGACTTCAAAGAAATAATTTTTTTAATAAATATATTAAATATAAATGATAACAGGTCAAAAATAGAGCTGAAAGATGTGTTTGATAGTAATGGAAGTTTTGTTGTAAATAGTAGTGGTGAACAAGTAGGACTCGATTTGTTTAAGAGAAAGATAAATGGATATGTTAGCTATGTTAAAGGTGACAATCCGCTAAGTTTTCCATTTAGAATTTTACCAATGAATTTTTCAGAAACTAGAAGCATATTTAATAATAAGTATCCTGAATTAAAAATTAATTCAAATAGCTTAAGTGAAAAAATAGAATTATTTGATATATATGTAAATAAAGTATCACCCTATCAAGAGTTTGTATATAATATTATCCTTAAAAATAATATATCAAAATTTGATGAAGAGAAAATTAATGCTATGGAAACATTTGGGTACACATTATTACAAAAACCATTAGAAGCTCTAAATATGGTGTTTCCCAATAGTAAATTAGAGAATTATTTTAATGAAAAAATGGACTTATATAAAAATATTGAAAGTGTTATTACAAATATTGATCTTGAAGAAATAAACACTATTGTTAACACAAGAGATATCGTTGGTAAAATAGGAATAAATAATATAATGAGTTATCAAGAAACACAGGCACCTAAATCTAGATATGGATACAAATTTAAAAGTGAATTTGCTACAACCAATATTTTTGATTATAATGTTATAGAAAAATATAGTACAAAGATTAAATCAATATTAGATGCATTATTTAATTCGCGAGGTCCATTAATCATATATTCACAATTTATTGATTCGGGTCTAATACCTATAGCACTAGCATTAGAAACAGCTGGATTTACTCGCTATGGAGCAAATAAATCTTTATTTGCTGTTCCACCAAGCGAAGAATTAGATGTAAATACTTATAAAAAAAAATCTGAATTAGTAGAAGGACAGCGTTTCAGAGGCGCAAAATATGTTATTATTAGTGGGAACAGTAATATTTCTCCAGATATAGTAGGTGATTTAAAAGCTTGTACTGACACAAATAATATAAATGGTGAAATTGTCAAAGTAATACTCTTATCTGCGGCAGGAAGTGAAGGATTGGATTTTAAATATATTAGACAAATACATATTTTAGAGCCTTGGTATAATATAAATAGGATTGAACAAATTATTGGTAGAGCTATAAGAACGTGTAGCCATAAAGATCTTCCTCTTGTTGAGAGAAATGTTCAAATATATATGCATAGTACATTATTAAATAATAATGTTGAGTCAGTAGACTTATTTATTTATAGAAAAGCAGAAGAAAAAGCTAAGGTAATTGGAACTGTTACACGTGTGCTTAAAGAACATAGTATAGATTGTTTACTAAATTATGAACAGCAAAATTTTGATGAGAAATTTATGAATAAAGAATTAACTATTACTCTTTCAAATAATTCTTCAATTAAATATACTATAGGCGATAAAGCATATAGTGCTCTTTGTGATTATATGGCTGAGTGTAGATATTCTTGCAAACCTTCTATTGAAGATTATGAGAAAATATATGGGAAGAGTTTAAAAATAAATACTTCGTTATATAATGACACCTTTTTAAAAACAAATAATGAGATTCTTGTAAAAATGTTGAGAGATTTATATAAGGAGAAATATTTTTATGATAAAATCGATATTATTAAGCAGCTTACAGTATTTAAAAAATACCCATTAGAACATATAAACAATGCTTTAGACGAGTTGATTAATAATGAAAACATATTTATAACAGACAAATTTAATAACTTGGGAAAATTAATAAACATTGATACTATGTATATTTTTCAACCAAGTAATTTAAATAATGATGCTACATTATTTGAGCGGACAAACGCTATTATAACTAAACCGAATGAATTAAAATTTAATATTTCTGATACAGTTGACATACAAGAAGATAACAAAAAAGAATTACAAGCAAAATCTGCTGCTCTAGCTCCAATAAAAGAAAAAAACACATCATTAATTAAACTTTATACGAATAATGACCTAACCAATTTGTCAAATACTAATAAAGATTTGATTAAATCAAATATTGTAGATTTAGAACGAAATTACAAATATATAATTACGAACTTCCAACAAGAAAAAGGTGCACGGCCAATTAAAGATAATAAATATATCTATTACGGTAAAATAATGGATATTTTGAAAGAAAAGAAGATACTATCAACTAAGGAAATTCATAGTATAGCAATTCATATATTGCTTGATGAATTAGATTATAATAAGACTGTGCTACTTGTTATTTATTTGTTGAATGCTAGCTATAATGAAGAAAGTGATTTTAATAAAAAATTATTGGCTTATTATAATTCAAAAATATTAACAAGCACAAATGGTAAAAGCAAGGCACTATTAATACCAAATAAAAGTGAGTTTAGAGATTACACTTTATATATGATTAAAAATTTAAATGATAAATTACAACCTTCTAATGTTATTTTAATTATTGGAGAGTATGAAGATTATGAGGAATTTGACAAAGTTATTGAAAGTACTAAAATACCTAGTGAAACTATTGCTAATGTTTTAGGAATTTTATCAGTTAATAAAAAAATAACAAAAGAATTAGTTACAGAATTCAAAATAAAATATTCGACAAATAAGGGGGCACGTTGTGATCAGGCAGGGAAAGCAAATACTGAAAAGATTTTTACATTTTTAGATGTTAAAGAAGATGTAATTAATACATTAAAAGCATTAAATCAAACCTACTTTTGTGCGGCTCAAGAAATATTTTTTCGGTTATATGATATGAGAAGAGTTAATGATAAACGTTGGTTCATAAATCTCTCTGACGCAATAATAAATAACTTATAAATAATTAAATAAATAAATAAATAATTAAATAAATAAATAAATAACTTATAAATAAATAAATAACTTATAAATAAATAAATAATTAAATAATTAAATAAAAAAATATAAATATAATTATTTATATAATTGAAATAATTTTAAAGATTAAATTGATAATATATATTAATACATAATGTCTAAAATACAAAATCGGAAATCTATTCCTAATAAATCAATTTTAGATAATTCGCATATATTTATGCGTTCTTTATTAACACAGAAAATTGTGTTAACTTATAATGAGATAAATAATAATATTTATAATATTTTAGAAAATAAAATTAAAAATTTTAATGAAAATAAATGTATCAAGGAAGGGTTTATTAAAAATAATACAGTAAAGTTATTAACATATTCAAGTGGAGAATTATTTGGAAATAAAGTATTATTTGAGTGTGTTTTTGAATGTTTAATTACAAATCCAGTTGAATCAACACTAATTAATTGTGTTGCCAAGTCGTTAACTAAAGTAGGAGTTCGTGCTGAGTTAGTTCTTGACGATGGTTCATGTCCGTATATTATTTTTATAGCTCGTGATCATCATTACAATAATGAAATGTTTTCGCATATAAAAGAAAATGATATTTTACAAGTTAGAATATTGGGTCAGCGTTATGAATTAAATGATAAATTTATTAGTGTTATTGCTGAATTAATAAGTATTAATAATTATGAAACTCTAAAAAATGATCTTAAAAAAACAGAGTCTACAAAGTCTCAAAATATAGCTACAGAATATGATGGGCAAGAAGAAAATAAATTAAAAATTAAGGTTCCAAAAAGTCTAGTTGATAAAATTACAAATTATAATATGTAAACATATAAAACATATAAATTATTATAATATTAAAAAGTATTTAATTAATATTATAATTAAAATTATGATGGATAATAACACTAGTGTTGTGGAAAATGAAAATGAAAATATTACTATAAAAACAAATTTAATTGATTCTGGAAATGATGATAATAATGTACATTCAAGTGACCTAAGTAAGTTAGCTAGATCGATTGAAATGCTTGAAAATTTTCATCATATTGAAATAGGTAAAATTTTGAAATTAAATAATGTTTATTTGAATGAAAACAGCAATGGAATTTTTGTTAATTTAAACAAAATATCATATAAAACATATCAGGAAATTAGTAATTATATTGATTTTGTTAAAAAACAAGAAAATGAAATTAATAAAGATGAAAAATTGAAAAGAAATTTGCAAACAACATATTTTAAAGATAATAAAGATAAATAATACTATTTATAAAATGCTAGCTATTCATAAGGAAGAATTATTAAAAGCTATAGATTTGGATGAATTTAAGCAGTATATGTTATATGAATTAAATTATAAAGAAAATTTGTTAGTAGCAAATAATAACAATACTACCAATACTAGCAATACTAGCAATAATAGCAATACTAGCAATAATAAACCAATAGAAGCAGTTAGTGTACCTAGAAGTCAAATACAAATAAAATATACAAAAAAATTCAGTAAATATTATGAGCCGATTAAGATTAATAATTCTAAAAATTTTGCTGATAAATTATTTTGGATATTTTATAAGCTATTGAATAATTTTGCGGATAGCGATTTAGAAAATATCAATTCATTCAAAACAATGAAAGATTTCAAAATTAGTTGTGTTGAGAAAATTAGGCTTCAAAAAAATAGTTTGAAGGAATTCAAAATTCAAAGAATGCCGGTTGAAGACGATTTAACAAATAATGAGAAAATTAGTTTTAAAACCTTTCATGCCTTATGTGTATTATATTTGATAAATGTAATTGTATTGCGTGACAATAACACATATTGTGTTTTATGTACTAATAATGATGAAAAAGTCATTAATTTAAAAAATTATAAGCTAATACAAATTTCAAATGTTAAAATTAGCGAAACATTCAATAATTTTGATGTTGAACTAGTTACAAATTATAACGAGGAACAACTTCAAACATTATTAAAAAGTTATTATAACATTGAAAATATTGAAAAACCTATTAAAGCATTTAGTAGTTATAGTTTAAGCGATTTAACAAGTATTTCTAGCAAATTAAATATTATTATTTATGATGAGCACGGTAAAAAAAAGAAAAAGCAAGATCTATACGAAGAAATATTAAGGAAATTAACTTAAAGACAAGTAAGGCAACTAATAAGGGGACTTTTTTTTACATTTTTATCAAAATTGATATTATTTATTATTAATTAATAAATAATAAATAATAAATACTATTATATATTAATTATGAGTAAAAGCAGAGTAACTAATAACGCACAAGAAACTAAGTCAAATGAAACACTTAATAGTGAACTAAGCGAAAACTTTATCAAATATATTGATATATATTTGTCAAGCTATACACGATTTCCTGAAAATATTCATCCTGAATTTGAGATTCGTTTTGGAACAAAAAAAATCAAAAATATAAATAAGGTGGATTTCTATAATATTATAAAGAGCCTTATGAATTATGATTTTAAATTAAATAATGAAAATTATCAGTTAAAAATTATGAATGCTAGCAATTTATCTAATATTAGAACACAAATTACAGGACTACCTAATATACAAAGCTATTGCAAATTAAATAATTTTTCTGGAATTTTAGACGAGCAAAATCTTTCTTTTGTCCAAAAAGAATATTTTAAAAATGACAAAGTTGTGCTATTTCCGCTAGATTTTGATGATTATAATTTTCGAGTTTGTTATCAAGTAGAGCAAAACTTTGCATTAACACACAGTTCTGTAGAGGAACTAAAAGATAAATGGAATTCGATTAAAAAAGTATTTAGATACATTAAGCGTTACGAATACAAACATCCGCAATTGCCATTTTTAGTTCATTGTAGTATTGTAAAAACATCTAAAACACACGAAGGTAGATTTATTGAGCAATTTAACATTAAAGATTCTGAAGTCTTTAATTCATTGGAGAATTTTGAAATAGAAATTGAATTTAATAATGAATTTATTAGCTTGAATAAACTAGCTGCTAGTAAAGAATTCTTATATATTAATTTACGAAAAGTTATTAAATATATTTTAATTGGATTACAAGATACTAATTATCCTATTGCTATTAGTGAGATCAACAATGTAAGTCAAGAATATTTGAAATTGATAAAAGGCTCCGAATATAAAGAAAATATGACTATTAATGTTAAAGATCATATTGGTCCTTCCTCGTCTACTTTACAAATGATCAATCTTTTACCTGAAACAGAAATAAACGATACTAATAGTTCTATTCCCAATATTAGAAACAATTATACTGTAACAGATAAAGCAGATGGAACTAGAAAATTATTGTATATTTCACCTGACGGGCGACTATATTTTATTCCTAATACTGTAAATTTACAGTTCACAGGATGCTATACTGAGAAAAAAGAGCTTTTCAACTCTATTATTGACGGGGAACACGTTTTACATAATAAAAAGGGCGAATTTATAAATATGTATGCTTGTTTCGATATATATTATTTAGGCGGAAAAAATGTTACAGGACTAGCATTTATTAAATTACATAAAGCAGCTGTTGTTAGTGCTGCTAATAAAGAAGATAAAAAAGAAGATAATAGAGAAGATAATAGAGAAGATAAAAGCATTAAAGAAAATCCGGTTACATATCGTCTTAATATATTAAGCAGTGCTATTAAAATAATGGAACTAAAATCAATTACAAACAATCCAAATATACATCTTAGAATAAATGTCAAGAAATTTTACGGCACTGATATATTTAATGGTTGTGATGCAATTTTAAATAATATTAAAGAAGGATTATACGAATACAATACTGATGGATTAATTTTTACACCAGCAAATACAGGTGTTTCAAGCACCCAAACAGGTATACTTGCTCCAAATTATAAAAATACATGGACACAATCATTTAAATGGAAACCACCCGAATACAATACTATTGATTTCTTGGTTAAATTTAAAAAAAATGAGTTTGGAGCAAATTATGTAGGCACATTAAATAGTGAAGGTCAAGATTTAACTTCATATAACCAAATACAGAGCTATTATACATTAATATTAAATGTTGGATTTGATGAGAGAAAACACGGCTATATTAATCCGTATAATGATATTATTAATAATAGCATTAAGCGTTATAATAAAGATAGCTATGCAAATAATTATAAACCAGCGCGCTTTTATCCTACTAATCCTAATGATGTAAACGCGGGATTATGTAATATAATGGGTAAACTAGACGAGTCTAATAATCTCAAAATTTATACAGTTGAAGGCGAAGAAATAGAAGATAATATTATTGTTGAGTTTGCTTATAATGTTAATAAACCCGATTTCTGGAAATGGGAACCGTTGCGTATTCGTTATGATAAAACAAGCGAATTGCGTTCCGGAGGTAAAAATTTCGGCAATGCTTATCACGTAGCTAATGCAAATTGGCAATCAATACACAACCCTGTAAGCGAATCAATCTTAACAACCGGAAACGGAGTAACAGTAAATAACGATGATGATGTTTATTATAATAAAATTTCTAAAACATCTGAAACAAAGTCGCTTCGTGATTTTCATAATTTATATGTTAAAAATATGTTGATTAATAAAGTATCAAAATCGGGATATTCATTGCTAGATTATGCTGTTGGAAAAGGCGGCGATTTACCTAAATGGATAGCAGCTAATCTAAATTTTGTATTAGGTATAGATGTTAGTAAAGATAATATTGAAAATAGATTAGACGGTGTTTGCGCACGCTATTTAAATTATGCACAACAAATGAGCATTATTCCTAAAGCATTGTTCTTACACGGAAATAGCATATTAAATATTAAAGATGGGTCTGCGTTTTATGATGATAAATCAAAGCAAATTATAAAGGCTCTTTTTGGTGAAGGTACAAAAAATGAAATATTATTAGGAAAAGGCGTGTATAACAATTATGGTATTGCTAGTAACGGATTTAATGTTAGTTCTATTCAGTTTGCTATGCACTATATGTTTGAAAATGAAGCAAAATTAAACGGTTTTATAAAGAATGTAAAAGAATGTACTGCATTAGAAGGTTATTTCATTGGAACATGTTATGATGGCCAAAAAATTTTCAATATGTTATCTTCTTTGCAAATTAATGAATCTATTAGTATATTTAAAAATAAGAAAAAAATATGGGAGCTTACTAAAAAATTTGTAGCTACTGATTTTATTGATGATGAAACCTCACTAGGTTATGGAATTGATATTTATCAGGAAACAATTAACAAAACTTTTAGAGAATATTTAGTAAATTATAAATATTTATTGCGAATTATGGAAAATAATGGCTTTGTATTATTAAGCGAAACTGAATATAAGCAATTAAATTTACCTGATACTATGGGAAATTTTGAGCAATTATATAATTTTATGAAGATGGAAGTGGAAAGAACACCATATTTGGCGAAAAAATTAGGTAGTGCATTAGAATTAAGCCATGAAGAAAAGCAAATTTCATTTTTAAATAATTATTTTATATTCAAAAAAATAAGGAATGTTGAATATGAACCAGATGAACTAGTAAGCAAAAAACAAAATAATAAAGAGCGCGAGGCTCTCAATGCTTCTATTAAAGAATTTGATGAAGTGGATAAAAATTTGGAATCTAATGTAAAAGAGGGTCTTAATGTAACATCTAAAAAATTGGCTGAAAAATATTTACAAGAAAATCAAATTTTAGAAGATAATGTAGTTGAAGGGGTAAAGCCTTCTACTAAAATTAAGTTGTCGGTTGATGAAAAAATAAAATTAGCAGAACAAACTAAAAAACTTAAACTTGAAGAAAAATTAAAAAACCAACAAGAAAAGCAAGCATTAAAAGAACTTGAAAAATCTAAAAAAGCAGAAGAAAAGAAATTACAAAAAACACAAAATAAGAAATCTCAAAAAGCTTAACTCCACCATTCATTATAATTTATTTTTTTCTAAGAATTATGTTTACAACCAAAAAGAGCAAATCTCTCTATTTGTGTTTAAATATTTAAACATTTAAACATTTATATAATTTTATAATTATATAAACATTTAAAACTAGTATACGTTAGTAGAAAAAAATTTATGACATATATTAACTTACCTAACTTGAACAACTTAAACTTAGATTTTAATATTATTTATAAAAATGATACAATTCTATTAAAACACAATTTGGAAAATAAAGAGCTTTTATTATGTAACTCATTACATCATTATTTACTCATTTTAAAACAATCTATAGACGAATATTACGAGTATTGGGATATTATGAAAAAAATTACTAATCCATATGAGTATATACATACAATTGTTCCTAATCATAAATTTTCGTTATGTAAATATAAACCGCTATCTAGATCTTTTTTTAAAATGATAGAAATGATAAATACATTCGATTTTTTAAATGATAGAAACCCAATACAAACATTTCATTTGGCAGAAGGCCCTGGAGGATTCATCGAAGCTTTCAATTATAAAAGAAAAAATCCAAATGACATTTATTATGGTATGACTTTAATAAATGATAATTCTAATATTCCATCGTGGAAAAAAGCATCACATATATTAAATTCTAATAAAAATATTAAATTAGAGTATGGTGCCTCTAAAAACGGTGACCTATTTTTAAAAGAAAATTTAATTTATTGCAATAAGAAATATGCTAAGTCTATGGACTATATAACAGGTGACGGAGGATTTGATTTTTCATCAGACTTTAATAATCAAGAAGATATATCTTTCAAATTAATATTATCGCAAGTTTTTTATGCTTTAATTATGCAAAAAAAAGGCGGAAATTTTGTTCTGAAAATATTTGATGTGTTTAAAATAAAAACAATTGAAGTTATTTACTTATTATGTAATTTATATGAAAATGTATTTATATTTAAACCAAATACAAGCAGAAATGCAAATTCAGAAAAATATATAATTTGTAGAAATTATAAAAATAACAATAAGAGAATAATTTCAAATATTATAGAAAATTTTGATATATTAATTAATCAAGTAGAAAATATTTATAGTTTATTTAATATAGAATTTAATCAATTATTTATTACAAAATTACAAGAAATTAATGCTATATATGGTCAACAACAATTAGAAAATATTAAAAATACTCTTGGTTTAATACGAGAATTAAAAATGTTAAATATTGAATATAATTTACTTAATCATAATAATTATAATGGAATTTTAAAATATTTAAATACCTCAAATAAACTATATTTACGCTCAAACGATGAAGATATTCAACTAGCAAAAAATAATAAAGAAACTGATAATACTAATAATAGTAATAATCATAATAGTAATAATGCTATTAATGATATTAATGATATAAATTTAGAGTTAAATCTAGATATGAATTTAGAAATAAATTTAGATATAACTATTCAACAGCATTTAGATATAGATTTAGTTGATTTTGAACAATCGATAGAGAATACTAATCTTAAAAGCTCCAAAGAATACAATATGAACACCAAAGATGTTCTTATTAATAAATTTTTTAATAAGTTGAATATGCTAATAAATATTAATATGCAAAAATCAATAAATTGGTGCAAAAAACATAACTTCACTGTAAATAAAGAATTTTTAGGTGAATGAGTTTTATTTTAATATGTTAATTCGTTTGCGGCGAATATTTGATTTGTCGTCTATACAACCATAACATATTGGAGATTTCAAAATTTTAGTTAATTCATCGCATTCACTTAATGACATATTTGGTGGACATTTAGAAGTAATACATTTAGTAGCAACACAATCTCCGCAATCATATTTTAAACTGGCAATTCGTGCACTTGATGATATTGGTCCTTGCGTTCGGTATTTAGTATTAGACGGATTAAATGTTATTGCACAAGCACGATTATTATTACAATTCATGCCTACTCCACTATTAGCAATAGTATTAAGAGGTAGATTTTGAGTAAATGTCTTACTATTTTTATATAATAGTTCTCTATGCGATGAAGAATAATCACCAGAAAGTTTTGTAGTGGCAGATTTAATTACCATTGCTGATGGATGTAACGAAGAACATACTACTTTATTTAAAGTAGGATCATAAAATTTATCACTAGTTGAACTATTACAATCATTATTTTTTTCTATATATGTTAGTATACTTGATTCTGTATTATCTTGTGTTATATTCTGTGTTACTATGTTATTTCCGGGTTTATCCATACTTCCTATAAAAGAAAGATTGCTAAAGGTGTTTCCTTTAGAGACATTATCTACATATTGCTTTCTGTAATGTCTTATAGGATTTGCATTAAATTTATATTTTTTAACAGGACATTCTTCATTCCAAGGTATATTTATATTTATATTATCTGGTATTTCATTTTTTATATTTTTAGGAATAATTGTTACATTATTATTTGAAGGTGCTTTCCACGATACATTTGCTTGTATTTGGTTAAAAAATAGTCTCATTTATATTATATATTATATATTATAAAATATAAAATATAAAATATAAAATTATAAAATATAAATTATAAAATTATAAAATTATAAAATATAAAATATTTAAATTTTATATATTATAAAATTTAAATGAAGAGAAAAATACAAATAAAATCAAAAATATTAATCCTCATATTAATACTCTTATTAACATTACTAATAATTAGTTTTATTAATAAAAGCTTTAATAATATTGAAGGCAATTTATATAAAGATCCGGGCAATACAGATAAAGCGGTTGAGTCAGGTATTGAAAAAAGAAGCAGCAAAAATAATAAAAAAATAAATGAAACCGAATCCAATTTATTGAGTAACCATTTGGCTAGTTAAAAAATAATACTACAAATAATACTACAAATAATATTACAAATAATACTACAAATAATATTACAAATAATATTACAAATAATACTACAAATAATATTACAAATAATACTACAAATAATATTTTTAATATTATGTTTATATATTTTAATTAATTATATATATAATATTAAATGACAGGCAATTCAAATATTTGTGTTAGTAATAAACTTATTGGTATTCAACATCCATATTCTTATTGTGTTACACCAACAAGTGAAATGGTTCCTGCTGATGTTACCAACGGCGATGGATGGAGTATGGAAAATACAGGAAAGGTAGTGCGTGGTTTATTTAACTATGTTAAGTATTTAACAGTAGATGCTAATATAGGAACAGCCACTGAGTGTACTAAAGCATACAGTGGTCCTGGAATTATTGGAAATCGATATGTTTTAAAAACAAATATAAAATGTAGAAAACTAACCGCGACAGGTCTTTCGGGCGAAGAGTATTTACATAAATATATAGATAATACATCTACAATAGGCGGCTTAATAACTGGCGGTAGACCAATGCCTGATGCAAATGGATTAATACCATCGGTATTTGCTAGTGCCGGAAAAATAAGTGGTAATGTGTTAGACGTTATATCGGCGTTTTCTGCGGATACTAAACCTTATTGTATACCTGTTAAATTAAAATGTCATGTAATAGATAGCAGTGTACCTTCAAATAGTTATGCGGGACCCAGTCCTGAAGTCTATTTGAGTTTAGATGATGTAGCTGATATACACTCATCTCTCTTTGCCGAAACACCTACTATACCGCCTATACCAGAAGATACTAGCACAGAAGAATTTACAACAGCTACACCAGCTACAACAACTACAACAACTACAACAACAAAAACAGCACCACCACCTAGACAAGATGCTGATTTTACTAATTTAATTGATAATATTATATACCAAAATACTGATAAAGTACAGGGGTCAACAGATTTTGAAAGTGTAATTAATAAAATAAATTTTGAAGATGAATTATTAGTAAAAATATATTATGTAGGCTTTTCTATTTTTATAATAATTTTAATATTTAAATTAATAAATAAGAGATAAGAAGCAACTTAATTTATAAAATTATATACTAAATTACTTGTATTCTCATTTGTAACTTCACCGGCTAATATACTATCTTCATATAATTTTCGCAATACATCATTGGGGGCTTGTGAACCTAATTTTATAAGATTTTTATTGCGTAAATGATTTTTAATTTCTTGGATTGGTTGTTGCTTTAATTGATTTACTTCTTGTTTAATTCTTTTTTGTGTGTCTCTATTTTTAATTAATAAACCTATATGCCTCGCTCCGTTTTTTTTCCCTAAAGTATATTTATATGTTCTTGTTACTCTATTTATTTTTGGAATATAAATATCATCATTAGAATCTAATGTCGATACTATTTCAGAAATTGGTGCATTTGTATTATTTTCTAAAGGTTTAACAGGTTCATTACTATACGAATATACTATTGGTTTTAAAGTTATTTCTTCAGTCTTTAAGTCTGGTTTTATAGGCTTTAATGCTATTTCTTGAGGCTTAAACGCTATTTCTTGAGGCTTAAACGCTATTTCTTGAGGCTTAAACGCTATTTCTTGAGGCTTTAATGCTATTTCTTGAGGCTTTAATGCTATTTCTTGAGGCTTAATTTGTAACTGTGTTTCTATATTAGAGCTGTCATCTAATATAGAAGGTTTAGACTCGAAACATTTATTATTGGTTAAATCAATATTAACTCTTTTTTCTGAACCATTATTACTATTTTTTTGTGTTTTATTTAAATCTTTTAGAGTGGGTTTTGAACCATTTTTTAAACAACTATATGATGGTTGTTTAACATTATTATATATATTACTATCTTTTGGTATTTCTATATTTACATCTATATTTGATGTTTTAAGTGTTTTGTTACGCTTTTCTTTTCTCTTTTTAGACAAGTCATGTAAAAAAGTGAGAGATTTGTTGAATTCTCTCTCAAAATCACTATTATCAATTTCGTTTTTATTAAATAAATTAGTAGCGTTTGCCATATTTGTTGCGGCCTCTATTTTCTCTCCATTATGTGTTTCTAATTCTTTATTTTTTTGATAATCTTTCACTCTTTTCAGCAACTCTTTTTTTAATTTTCCAGTTTTAATAGTGTTTGTTTTATCATCTCTCGGTTTAGCCTTTCTTTCTTTTTTCTTCGAGTTTTTTTTTCCATTATTAAACTTGAATAATTCAGGATTTATTTGTAAAATTTTTTGTGTTGACATACTAATTAATTATTATTATTTAAAATATTACTAATATTTAAAATAATAATAAATAACCAAATTTTATAAAAAATTGATTTAATAATTATTAAATCTACTTTTTATTATAATAAATTATGAAATCGGAAATTCCTAATTCAGAAATTATGAATTCAGAAATTATGAATTCAGAAATTATGAATTCAGAAATTCCTAAATCGGAAATTCCTAAATCGGAAATTCCTAAATCAGAAATTCCTTGGATTCTTATTGAATCATATTTCAAACATAAACATTTGAAACAACTAGTTAAACATCAACTAGAATCATATAATTATTTTGTAAATAATCAAATTCAACAAACTATTGAAATGTTTAATCCATTAATTATATGTTCCGATCATGATTATATTAAAGAGCATAATTTATATAGATTAGAAATTGAAATTACATTTGAAAATTTTTCAATATATCGTCCTCAGATTTATGAAAATAACGGTTCTACAAAGATTATGTTTCCACAAGAGGCCCGACTGCGTAATTTTTCATATTCATCAGCAATGACAATTGATTTAAATATTAAATATACAGTTCGTAATGGCGAAGATTATAAAAATGTTTTAAATTACCAAAAGAAAATTAAAAATGTTCATATTGGAAAGCTTCCGATTATGTTAAAATCAGACCTTTGCGTATTAAACCAATACAAACATTTAGACCATAATGAAACCGGAGAATGCTATATGGACCCCGGAGGCTATTTTATTATTAATGGTTCAGAGAAAACTTGTATTAGTCAAGAACGTGCTGCCGAAAATCAGATTTATTGTTTTAATATTGAAAAAAATAACAATAAATGGTCTTGGAAGGCAGAAATGAAATGTATTCCTGATTGGAAATGTATTTCTCCTAAACAAATTACAATGTATATTGCTTCAAGAAATAACGGATATGGAAAGGCAATTTATTTACAAATTCCGCGCGTTAAAATCCCTATTCCATTATTCATAATTTTTAGGGCATTCAATATTATTAGCGATAAAGAAATATGTGAACTAATTATCTTAAATATTGATAATGAAAATATGAAAAAAATGCTCATTGCACTAAAAGCGTCAATTATTGATGCTAATAAATATATGACAAAAGACTCAGCTATTAGGTTTATTGTAAATAACGTAATTTATACACCTATGAATATGGATAAAGAAACTGGTTCAAAAAAGAAATATGATTTTGCTATGGAAGTATTAGGTAATGATATCTTTCCTCACTGTAAGACTGAGACGCAAAAAATATATATGTTAGGATACATGACAAATATGTTACTACAAACATCATTTGGTTGGTTACAAGAGAGCGACCGCGACTCATATATGAACAAGCGGGTCGATTTAACAGGCCCATTATTAAATAATTTACTACGTAATTATTTTAATAAACTTGTTAAAGATATGAAAAAACAAATTATTCGTGAAATAAATAGTGGATCTTGGAAATCAAATGATGATTATGAAAATATTATTACAAAAACAAATATTTATAAGATTATTAAGTCTACTACTATCGAGCAAGGCATTAAACGCGCCTTAGCAACAGGTGACTTTGGTATTAAGCAAATTAATAGCAATAAAGTTGGTGTTGCACAAGTATTAAATAGGCTTACTTATTTATCAAGCTTAAGCCATCTTAGACGAGTCAATACACCTATTGACAAAAGTGGAAAATTAGTCCCACCGCGGCGACTGCATAATTCAACTTGGGGATTTTTATGTCCTGCTGAAACACCTGAAGGTCAATCTGTTGGAATTGTTAAAAATCTTGCTTATTTGGCGCATATTACTATTAATTCTAATAGCTCAGGACTTTATGATTATATCTTACCTATTATTCAATCTCTTGACACTTATGACGGTTCATATAAAGATTTAGATGAATTTGCTAAAGTATTTATTAATGGTTCGTGGGTTGGATTTACAAACGATCCTGAAAAAGTATATGGAATTTTAAAGGATAAAAAATATAAAGGTATTATTAATATTTATACCTCAATTATATTTAATAGCAAACTTAAAGAAATTCGAGTTTGTAATGACGCAGGGCGTATTACTCGGCCGCTACTAAAAGTTAAACATAATAAGATTTTATATACTGATTCAATTATTCAAAAGATTAAAGATGATGAGCTAAATTGGGATGATTTAGTCGTTGGGATTAAATTAGACGATTCAATTATTGAATATGTAGACTCATATGAACAAAATAATGGTATGATTGCTATGAAAGCATCAGATTTAATTGGAAATAATAACAAAAATAATAATATTTATCATTATAGTCATTGTGAAATTCATCCAAGTACTATTTTTGGTATTTTAGCATCTTGTATTCCGTTTCCTGACTCTAATCAATCTCCTCGTAATACATATCAATCTGCTATGGGTAAGCAAGCTATTGGAATGTATGTAACTAATTACGATAATCGTATGGACAAGACCGCTTATGTATTAACATATCCAATGCGGCCTCTTGTAGAAACTCGTATAATGAATATTATTAAATTAAATAATATTCCATCTGGTCAGCAAGTAATAGTTGCTATTGCTAGCCATAGTGGATATAATCAAGAAGACTCCTTATTATTTAATAAGGGTTCTATTGATCGTGGACTATTTTTAGCAACAATATATCATACTGAGAAAGACGAAGATAAAAAATTATTTGGTACAGAAGAAATCAGATGTAAACCGGATAAAACTAAAACCAAAAATATTAAATTTGGTAATTATGATAAATTAACACCGCAAGGAATTATGAAAGAAAATACACTAATTGAAGACCGTGATATTATTATTGGCAAAGTAATTCCAATTAAAGAAAATAAAAATGATTTTACAAAAAGTGTTAAATTTAGTGATGGTTCTATTTCCCATAGAACTCAAGAAGAAAGTTATGTAGATAAGAATTATATTGAAACAAACGGAGATGGATATAATTTTTGCAAAGTCCGTATTCGTAATTTTAGAAAACCGGTGATTGGAGATAAGTTTTCAAGCCGTCATGGACAAAAAGGAACAATTGGTAATATTATTCCCGAAGAAGATATGCCTTTTACGGCAAGCGGATTAAAACCGGATATTATTATTAATCCTCACGCTATTCCAAGTCGTATGACAATTGCTCAGTTAAAAGAAACGCTGCTAGGTAAAGTTTTACTTGAAATGGGATTATTTGGTGATGGAACCAGCTTTGGAGAATTTGACATTTCTAATATTATCGATAAACTGAATGATTTAGGATATGAATCAAAAGGAAATGAATTAATGTATAATGCTTTAACAGGTGAACAATTAACAATGAATATATTTATTGGTCCTGCCTTCTATCAACGACTTAAGCATATGGTAAACGATAAACAACATAGTAGATCTATTGGTCCTATGGTTAATTTAACTCGTCAGCCAGCTGAAGGTCGGTCGCGTGATGGTGGTCTTAGATTTGGAGAAATGGAGCGAGATTGTATGATTTCACACGGTGCATCTCGATTTACAAAAGGGCGGATTTATGATGCATCCGATGCATTTAGTGTATTTGTATGTAATAAATGTGGATTAATTGCTTCATTTAATAATAAAGAACATATTCATTATTGTAATACTTGTGGAAATAGAAATGATTTTAAATATGTTGAATTACCGTATGCTTGCAAACTTATGTTTCAAGAGTTAATTACAATGAACATTGCCCCTCGAATTATGTGTGAGTAAATTTGTTTAAATAGAAAAGTTATTTATAAAAATAATAATTTAGAAATATTTTTTTTTATAAATATTTTTTTATAAATATTTAATTATTATTAAATAATTAAATATATAGTGTAATAATATATTATGATATTTGATAAAAACTCATTAGGTGGCAAATCAAATATTGGACAGCCTATGTTACATGGGTCAATGGATGGAGGTAATGATAGAGCATTAAGTCGCAAATATTTATCGCGTGCTTTTGGTAATATGTATAACAGCGGTCTCAACTCATCACCGTTAACTTATAATAATAATGTATTAGGTCCTTTTAGAACTGCTTATAATGCTGGAGATGTTATTACTAATAATAATGTTCCAACAAATATTATTTATGGACGCGAGTCTAACCAAGTAAGCGGAAATAATTTATCAAGACTACAAGTTAGAGGTGATGGAATAAGCGGTCAAAATGGTGTAGCAATGTATTCTGGTAATCCTAAATTTGTTCACGCTGGTTCAGATTATATAAGATTTAAGAAGTTACAAGCATTAAATAAAAATTTTAATGATTGGACTTATGGAGGTGCTAATAATTCTCAGGAACAGCATGCTATAAATAGAGTCAGAAAATAAATGATTAATAATATATATATATTTTTAATTAGCTAAGTTTATAATATTTTTATATTTTTAAATATTATAAAAATGGAAGGCGTGTCTAATGATGAAGTTGTTATAGAAGAAGTTGCTCCAGTTGCTCAAGAAGTTGTAGTAGAAGTTGCTCCAGTACCAGAAGTTGCTCCAGTGCCAGAAGTAGCGCCAGTGCCAGAAGTTGATCTTAACGTTGTAGAAGAAGTTGCTCCAGCTCCAGAAGTAGCACTTGACGTTGCGCCAGAAGTTGTGCCAGAAGTTGCGCCAGCTCCAGAAGTAACACCAGAAGTAACACCAGAAGTTGCTCAAGAAGTTGCTCAAGAAGTTGCTCCAGAAGTAACACCAGAAGTAACACCAGAAGTAACACCAGAAGTAACACCAGAAGTAGCACTTGACGTTGTAGAAGAAGTAGCGCCAGAAGTTGCACTTGACGTTGTAGAAGAAGTAGCGCCAGAAGTAGCGCCAGAAGTTGCACCAGCTCCAGAAGTTGCTCCAGCTCCAGAAGTTGCGCCAGAAGTAGCGCCAGAAGTTGCGCCGGAAGTTGCGCCAGAAGTAACACCAGAAGTTGCGCCGGAAGTTGCGCCGGAAGTTGCGCCGGAAGTTGCGCCAGAAGTAGCGCCAGAAGTTGCTCCAGCTCCAGAAGTTGCTCCAGCTCCAGAAGTTGCTCCAGCTCCAGAAGTAGCGCCAGAAGTTGCGCCGGAAGTTGCGCCAGAAGTAACACCAGAAGTTGCGCCAGAAGTTGCGCCGGAAGTTGCGCCGGAAGTTGCGCCAGAAGTAGCGC
>Ga0209190_1000288_pt1 | contig 36670 bp, 47 predicted proteins | sample M_140205_XF_Meta_FD_187315 | JGI IMG/M metagenome (GOLD analysis project Ga0209190, IMG submission 187315) | Freshwater microbial communities from Lake Montjoie, Canada to study carbon cycling - M_140205_XF_MetaG (SPAdes) (version 2) | ecosystem: Environmental > Aquatic > Freshwater > Lake...
CCACGCAGTTAATCGTTCTCGTCCTCGATCATGACCGCTCAAGACATCCTCATCACTCAGCGCACCAATCTGCTGTCGCAACTCAGCGACAACGAGACGTTGCTCGAAGCCGTCGGCATCTCATTCAGCAGCGGCCCCGGCCCAATCGGCGAGCCAGGCGTGGACGGTGAAGCAGGCCCGCGTTGCCATCCCGGTGCCGACGGCGAACCCGGCCCGCCCGGAAATACAAACTATCTGCACAACCTCGGACAGTTTGGCGTGCCATCACCTCACAGCGTCACACAGATCCAAGTGACGCAAATGCGATGGGAATACCTCGTCGGCTCCGAGATCATGGAATACGTCGAGATCTGGCACAACGGCCAGCGCCTCGCCGCCAGCACCCGCTCCATTGGTATCACTGGCGCTTGCGGTCCTTCATGAGTCTTTGACACCGCGCCTCTCGCGTGGAAGCCATTCTCTACGTCAACACCACGACCAAAGTCATCCGTGCAGCCATCACTGGTGCCGCGCTGGCTAGCGTCCCAGTCAAGCTCCAGACGCATCTGAAGCTGACGACCTACTTCTTTGCCACGGGTGCCGATCCTGCGCTCCTTTCCGGTGCCACCTTCCGCGTCGTGCTTAAAGATGCCGCCACCCCCAGCGGCAGTGTCCTCGCCCTGCTCTCCGCCGCCACCGTCACCGGCTCCACGTATTACGAGTTTGAGTGGTCCTCACTCGACTCCACCGCGCTCCGCACCCTCATCGGCGATTCCGAATCCTGCGAAGCCGTGCTCGAATTTGAATGGACCATCAGCGGGAAAGTCGAACGCGCATCGATGCCCGTCACGATTCAAAACGCATGGGCACGCACCGCCGACGCCGCCCCCGATTTCCTCCAATTCGCCACCACCATCACCAGCCTCGGCTACATGCGCTTCGTGACTTCCGACGGCACCGTCTATCACCTCGGTCTCAACACCGGCGAACCTCCCTCCTCATGACTCGTCTTTTCCTTTCGTGCCTTTTCGTGTGTTTCGTGGGCAGTCTGTCCGCGCAAACCATCGGCCAATACGAACTCCGCAAACGCACCTCCACCGGCTTCACCAGCTACGGCGTGACTCTCTCCAACGGTCAAGTCCTCGGCCAAACCGCAGGCGTTCCCGCTGCGATCACCGTCACCGCTGCGGCAGGCACGCTTACCGGCACCACACTCGCCAGCAACGTCGTTAGCTCGTCACTGACAAGTGCTGCCGGTGGCACCTTTGGCACGGCGGCATTCACGGCCACCAGCGCCTACGAAGTTCCGCTCACTTTTTCCACCGGACTCACTCGCAGCACCAACACCATCACGGTCAACACCAGTCAAAACATTTCAACGCTCTCAAACCTCACAACCAACGGCGTCGTCACCACCAGCGGCGGCACGGGAGCATTGTCCATCACCGCCACCAGCACAGGAGGATTCAGCACGGCAGACGCGGCAAAAATCCCCTTGTTTGACTCCAACGGCGGACTGACTAGCACGTTCTCGCTGAGTGTCACACGTAGCGGCTCCACTTCTGGCGGAGTTTATTTGCAAGCGCCCGATGATGTCTATGCCGTGATCAAAGCGGCATCCGGCATGGGCACAACGAAAACGTTTTTCCTTGGGACAACCGCCGGCACGCTCGCGATTACAGACAACATCACGAAGACCGCCGTTGGCCTCGGCAATGTCGAAAACACCGCGCTCTCCACATGGGCAGGCTCATCCAACCTCACGACGCTCGGCACCGTCGCAACGGGCACATGGAGTGGCACCGCGATTACCATCGCCAAGGGGGGGACGGGCACAACGACTGCCAATGGTGCGCTGAATGCCCTGCTACCAACGCAGACGAGCAACAGCGGCAAATACCTAACAACCGATGGCACCAATGCAAGCTGGGCCACCGTCACCGTCGGCGTCACTAGCATCACCGGCACCGCCAACGAGATCACCGTCACCGGCACCACGACGCCCACGCTGTCATTACCCAGCGCTCTCACCTTCACCGGCAAGACGATCACTGGCGGCACGTTTAGCAGCCCCACACTCACCACTCCTGCCCTCGGCACCCCGAGCGCTATCGTGCTGACCAATGCCACCGGCTCCCCGACTGGCATCAGTTTCACTAAAGCACAACTCAACACCATCGTCAGCGATGACGATCCTGCCTATCTGGGCACGACGAATACGTTTTCAGCCGCGCAAACGATTAACACGACGGGTGCGGGTATCCCGCTAAATTTAACGATGTCATCAACCTCGGCATTTAAAGTGACATCCAATGCAGCGGCAAATGTGCGCGTCGATTTAGGGGTTCGGGGTGCATACATTTCAACGCAAAGCGATTATAACACAGAGTTTTCCGGGTATTTTGGCGGGATCGCGTCGCAAAATTCAGCAGGTATTAATTTTACTAGCGGCAACTGGGCTTTATCAAATGCGGCCGACTGCATTTCATATCGTGAAGCTGCCAATCATTGGGCGCATCGAAACAACACTTCGGCGCAACGGCTCAGTGTCGCTAACACTTATACGAGCTCCACCAATAATGAATTTGGAGTTCTAGATTGGCAGACCACGGCAAACATTTTACGCATCGGTTCAGAAGTTGGCAGTGGTGGAGGCACGGCACGTAATGTTATCTTGGTTCGAGGTGGTGCCACTAAAGAAACCATCGGGGCTAATACCACGGACGATGCCCAGCCGCGCAAGCTCCCGAGTTACATCGTCTCCGGCTTGCCGTCCGCCAGCACCTGCGGTGCTGGTTCCTGTGCCTTCGTCACTGATGCAACCGTAACTGTTACATACACCACCGTCGTCGGTGGTGGCAGTAATAAAGTCCTCGTCATCAGTGACGGCTCCAACTGGATCATCCATTGAACTTATGAAAGCACTCATCCTACTCGCACTCATCGCGGTCCCATGCTTCGCACAGCTCATCACCACGGCAGAGCCCGCGCCACCGACCGCCGCCGAGTTGGCTGCTGAATCCATCATCGAAGCCATCAATAGCGAGATCGACCACCGCGTGAAGGTTCACAAGATCGCCTTCGACACACTCTGGAAAAACACCCGCGAAGGTGCCACGACTGAGGCCATCCTTCTCAAGTTCGGCACCAAGGCCACGCTAGTCCTTCAATTCGCCAGCGAAAACATCGACCACATTGACCGCTGCGCCAAGCTCGTCGGCAAAACCCGCGCCGATTTTATTCCTGACGCTGACTGCATCCCGCCGCGTGAACTGGTCTTTCACGCCGATGGCAGCGTCACTTTGAAGCCGTAATCCTCCACTCATTCCGCCGTGTGCAAGACAATAGCGCAGATCATGAAGAACGCATCGCCCGGGTGGAGCGCACGCTCTACGGTGGCGATGACTCCAGCACCGGACTCTCTGCGCGCATGAGGACCACTGAGCACTCTCTCACCAACATCGAGGACGGCATCAAGCGTCTCATGTGGCTGGTCATCACCGCCATCATCGTCGCCGTTCTCGGACTCGTCATTCGTCCGATTCAAGTGCCCTCTGACGCCCACCAATCCACCAGCGTCATAACCGGCCAAAAAGACGCCGCTGCCATGCCTGCCAGTGCGAATACATGGCTGACGACGACCGATGTCGCCAAGCGCGAAAACGTCACTGAGCGCACCGTCATCAACTATATCGAAGCCGGTCAGATCGACCCCGCTCCCGTCAAGGCAGGCAAGGAATGGCACATTGCCGAAACTTTCCGCATCCTGCCGAAAGATGCCGGCACCCCCGGCGCCGTCGAGAATTGACACCTCGCCAAGAGTGTCATGAAAACACTCATCGCATTCGTCGCTCTCCTTTTCGCTGCGTCGCTCGCCTCTGCGCAGGCCGTTGATCCCTTCGTCCAGGCCGCTGTGGATGCCGCCATGCCGCAGCAATACGCCGGCTACACCTCGCTCGCGCTCATCGCCCTCATGTGGCTGGGCCGTGCGATCCCCGTGCTCCAGCAAGGCAGCGGCATCATCGGCTGGTTCAAAGCCATCCTCTTCGGGACCAATACACCGAAACTCCTCATCGCCTGCCTCTGCCTGCTCTCGCTGCCGAGCTGCACGGTTCTCGAATCCAAAGCAGGCATGAGCGGCATCGATCTATTCATGATCACCGCCAAAGCCGCGAACCGCGCCAAGGCAGACTACGATGCCACCAGCGCCGAAATCTCCGCCGCCAAAATCCGCTACGCTTCACGTCGTCCCGCCACCAGCGCCAAAGAGCCGCGAGATGTGAATCCATGATCGGCACCGCTGCCACAATCATCCTCAGCGGCGGCATCATCGTCCTGCTGCCTCTCGGTATCTTCTTCCTGATCCGCAAAATATGACCACCAGCGCCCAAATCTTCGCCGCCGCCTTCAAATACCTCGGCACCCGCGAGCTTTCAGGATCGAAGTCGAATCCACAGATCCAAGCATGGATCAAGGAAGCCGCCGACTGGCTTAACAGCGACGACAGCCAGACCGCCTGGTGTGGCTGCTTCCGTGGCCACATCGGACACGAGACCGCCACCGGCGTTCCGCCCAACCACTTCCGCGCCGCCTCCTGGTCCACCTGGGGCCAGCCCGTTAGCCTCAAGACTCCGAAAGACTGGCAACCCGGCGACACCATCGTCATGAGTCGCCCCGGCGGCAACCACGTCACCCTCTTCCATCACTTCGACGGCGTCCGCGTCTGGTGCCTCGGCGGCAACCAAGGCGACGCCGTCAGCATCGCACCTTTCCCTCTCGCCCGAATCACTGCCGTCCGGCGCTTACCGTGATCTTCTCAGCTCGACAACTGTATCAAAGTTTGCTAGAAAAGACGCAGGAGCTAAGTGTGTAAATAGGGTGTAATCACCACCACCTCGCCAGTTCCCTAGCAAATCATAGCCTTCGAATCCCCTTAGCTCCACCACCTTGATTTGAGGCTGGGAGCTTTATTCTATAAGGGATGCAGGCTGGGTGTGGTGAACGATGCTAAAAGTATCAAAGTGGCCTTATTTGGCCTTTTCTAGCCTGTTTTAGGGTGTAAAGGGGTGTCCATGGGGGCGAAAATTCAGATCGTGAAGTATGGTGGCGTTGAGGCGCGCATTGCGCGGCGGGGTGATGGGCGTTTTGTGGTGAGGTGGCGGGAGGCACGGAGGGGGAGATCGACGACGGCGATGACGTTGGAGGGTGCGCAGAAACTGGCGCAGGCGAAGGTGCGGGAGCTGGCTGGCAAGGCGGGAGCGCGGATGGTGTCGGTGATTGAGGCGGAGGCGGTGGAAGCGCTGAAGGAGATCGCGGGTGCGCGGTCGCTGTCTTCCGTGGTGGATGTGGTGAAGGATGCGGTGCATCGGTGCGATGGGCTGCCGAATGTTTCGCGGGCAGTGGATGCGTGGTTGAAGGCGGGACATGGCAGACTGGATGGCGCGTCGGTGGCGGTGGCTGTGGCGCGTTTCTTGGGGCTGCATGCGCGTTCGTCGCGTGAACACCGCTCGGGACTGCGGAAGGAGTTGGAGGCATTTGTGGCGCGGTTTGGTGATGTGGCGGTGTGTGATGTGGATGTGGAGATGCTGACGGCGTGGATCTCGCGTGATCGGGAGGATGGCGGGGAGATCGGTGCGCGGTTTTTCAACAACCGGCTGGCATCGTGGAAGACGTTTCTCAATCGCTGCCGCGAGTGGGGGATGCGGGTGCGTGGGGAACCGCATCCGGCGGAGGTGATCAAGAAACGGAAGGAGGCGGACCCGGTGCCGGAAATTTTCACCGTTGACCAGGCGCGGCGGATTTTGGCGTTGATCCGAAAGCGGGAGCCGCAGTGTTTGAACTTCTTTGTGATCGGCTGCTGGATGGGGCTACGACCGTTTGAGATGCGGCGGATCACTTGGGATATGTGGGACTGGGAGCGGGGCTATCTGGACATCGGGCCGCAGGTGGCGCTGAAGACGATGCAACAGCGCTTTGTGCCGATTCCTGAGAACGTGCGAGTGATGCTACGCGAGGCGGGCGAGGACGCACGCTGGGGGAAGAAATTCAAGCGTGCGGCGAGGCACTGCGTGCGGACGACGGATCAACCGCATCTCATGCGCCTGCTGAAGGCGGCGAAGGTGCTGAGTGTGTGGCCACAGGACATCATGCGGCACTCATACATCTCGTATCGACTGGCGCAAGGGCACGGTCGAGGGCAGGTGGCGGAGTGGGCGGGGAACTCGGAAGGCGTGATTCGGAAACGGTATCGACGACCGCTGCGGAAGGAGGATGGGGCCGCGTGGTTTGAAGTCGGGATTTGAACAGGAGAGAACGGAGGCACCGGAGATTCAGAGCTGAACTGCGGGACCGTAGCGGAGGCGATAGGCGATGAGCATGCCGAGGCAGATGAGGAGCCAGATGATCCAGATGAGGACGCGGGCGGTGTGATCACGGCGGAAGTTCATGAGAGGCAAGAGGCAAAAGGCAAGAGGCAAAAGGCAAGAGGCAAGAGGCGAAGAGATCGCGAGCGTCGATGATGTTGAGGGGCAGCTCGGGATGCGTGATCGGCTTCAATCCTCGGTGCCGGTTTTGTAGTCGCGGGGATCTTTGGCGGCTTTGTCTAGCGGTTTTTGCTGCGAAAATTTCGTAATCTTGGGGCTTTGGTTTTCACGGCGCTGTTCGAGCAAGGCGCGAATGCTGTCCTGTATGAGTTCACTCATGGTGCAGGCTGCTTCGCGGCAGAGGTCATACATCTCGGCAAGTTCCTGAACGGTGAAGGTTACCGGGAGCTTGGAGAACATTTTGTCGGCCACCCATGAGGGGATGGCGCGCTTGCTTCCTTCCCACTGCACGATGGCTCCAGCGGAGCAGTCGAGTTCTTTGGCAAGTTCTTCGCGGGTCATTTTACGCTGCTCACGAAGGTAGCGAAGCTGTTCAGGGGTGATTTCCATGCACGATGAATAACTATTTTTATTCATTGTGCAAGTTTTTGTTGACGAGATGTGTTCAATGAATAATTAATGAGCCACATTTTTAACTCACTGAATAAACGCCATGACTTTGACCCTCGACATTTCTGATGACCTGAAGCCCGAAGAAGCCACTGAGTTGGTGGAGATCGCGAAGGAGACGGACAGACCGATTGGCCGGCTGCTGCTGGAGGCGGCACGCGAGCTGGTGAGACAGCGCCGGGGTGCCTGTGCGGTGACGACGGTGAAGCCGATGGCCGCCTGAATTTTGAACCGGTGCGAGCCGGGGACGGGAGAAAAAACACAACGCATAAAGGAGATGATCATGACAACCCAACAAACGAACGCGCTGAAGGCGGAGAAGCTGCCTGAGCGGATTAGCACGAGAAGACTGGCGCTCGGGCGCGGACTCGGAGCGCTGCTGCTGCGGCAGTCTTTGGCGGCGAGCGCGAAACAAATGCCTGCGCTGCAATTACCGACCTGGACGAGTGGCTTCGAGCCGCATCAAAAGCAGTGGCTGAAGAAAGTTTTGAGCAAGGGCCGCAAGGTCTGAGCCACGCGGCCCGCGAGCGCAAAGCGGGGTCGAGATACCAGGGCGCGGACGTTGCGACCGGATGCACGAGGGCGAGAACCTTCGAGGGACACCGCTACCACACAGCGGTCATCGCCGGGGAGGTATCCCGGTCATTTTTAAACATTAAACGAACGGGGGAACGAATAATGAGAGCAAGAGAGCAATTCTATTCTGGCAGTGAACTGGAGCGGGTGCAGGCGGAGATTCGCCGTGCGCGAAGGGCTGAGCGGATGTGGACGGCGGCGGCAGTGGTCGTATTGATCGCTTTGGCTGCGCTGGTGTATTGGATGGTGTGGCTGTGTGCGCGGGATGGTTTCCAGACTTGGAGACTTGGAGACTTGGAGACCGGGAGACTGGTGGCGATGGCTCCGGTGTGGCAGGGGTCGATTATGGGGCTGGCGGCATTTTTGATCATGTTTGCTGGCGTGCTGGTGGTGGTGAGGCAGGGGCAGGGGCAGGAGGAAGAAGGCAGGCGGCAGGAGGCAGGAGGCACAAGGCCGGAGCTTGATTTGCGTGACCCGTTTTATGGCATCACCGATGGTCTCGACGGTGATGAGATGCACCGCATTCTGACTTCGTGTGCGGCCGAAGGGCGGGAGGTGAAACGGCTGGTGAAGCATGCGTTGACCTCGCTGGATATCGAGGATGGAGAGGATGCGCTGGAAGTTGCGCATGACCGGCTGACGGTGCTGATTGCGTGTGTGGAGGCGCTGTGTGAGCGGCTGCAACCTGAGATCACGGAAAGAGGGGTTGAGTCATGAGTGATCGGACACAGCGAATGGATGGCGACTGCTGGCAGGGAGGACGGATGGCGAATGGTCGGCATCATGAGTTTCACAAGCCGATTCTGGAGAAGGTGGCTATCTCGGCGGCGGATGTCAGCGCGGCGGATATGCAATGGCTGCTGGCGGCGGCGGTGCTGAATACCATTGCCGATGATCTGGCGCTGACGTGTGCGGCGGGATGGTGGGTGGAGCATCCGCAGGAAATGGCTGGCAAGTGCATGGCGGCAGATCGTTTGCTGGCAGAACTTCAAAGCGATGCGGTGACGCACCTGTGTGATGTGGTGAAGGATGGCACGCGGGGACGCGTGGAGGTGGGCTGGGGCTGGATGCTGCGGATGGCGCGGGGACGGGTGAAGACCCTCCGCATGACGGGCCGCAGACTTGGCATGGTGTCGGTGATTGAGGCGCTGCGGCTGCCTGCGTTTAACGCGGGGAAGGTGCAAGTGCGGAAGCCTGGCGCGGCGGAGATCGATCTGTCGGGAATGCCGCCAGTGCGGCTCAATGGCAAGTTTAACAACGCCTACGGTGCGGAGCGGGCGCGGAGATTGAAGGCGGCGGGTGTGTGCGTGGACTGCCGCGTGAAGCTGCCGACTGGCTGTGGGAAGATACGCTGCCGCGAGTGCGGTGATGAGATGGCCCGAGTGAAACGTGAATCACGGGCGCGGATGAAGGAGGTAGCGGCGTGAGTGGGCTTTATACAGTGGCGCAGATCGCTCGTTACTTTGGCTCACGACCGCAGGAGGTGGCGCGGATGATCAAGGAGGATGGTCTGCCTGCGGTGGAGCTACCAGGGGAACGGAAACTGGTGAAGAAAATCACGCTGCACGGGTTACATGCCTGGCTGTCGGCAAGACACAGCGGCACGTCCTTCATGGCGGTGGAGCAACTGGCGGCGGAGATCGAAGCGGCGCAGGGCTGCACCATGAATGGGGGACTGCTGCAACTGCGAAGTGCGGTGGAGACAGTGTTTGCGGCCATCTCGCGTGAGATGGGGAAGGAGGCGGCATGAGTGATTATTCTGTGATTATTCAAGGTCCGAGCGGGGTGATCCTGCATGCGGAGATCGACGCCAATCTGCGGAAGGTGCGCGCACTGGCACTGGATGATGCGACGCTGAAGGCACTGCTGATCGTGACGAGTGTGGTGGGTGGCGCGGTGGAAGCGGAAATTTATAAGGCGCATGAACGCGGGGAGGTGCTGTCATGAGTGCGTGGACGATACAACCGGAGATCAAGCATGCGCGGGCGCAGGAGGCGCAGCGCGGCGTGATGACACGGATCGCGGCACTGCTGACGAATGATGCGACGCATGACATGTCGGCGGATGATCTGGAGGTGTTGAGCCTGCAATTCCGACTGGCAGCGGTGAACCTGATGGTGAGCGCACGGGAGCTGCGTGAGGTGGAAGAGGAACGGCGATTCCTGGCACGGGAACAGCAACGCGAGGCGATGCGCTTCGAGAAGGAGGCTGCATGAGCAACGAGCATCATGACATGGCGGCGCGGCGGGCGGCGGAGCTGGGCTATGGCGGGACGGCGGATGCGGGGGCGACGCGGGATGCGCTGTTTGCGTGCATCACGAATAATGCGTTCAAGGGCAGGCCGTCGCTTATTGAAAGCGGGCTGCGGATTTTAATTATGGCGGGCCGCTGCTGTGTGCCGGTGCCGACGCTGGAGCGGGCGGAGACGATGATGCTGCGGAAGATCGCGGTGCAGTGCAACGGTGGACTGAGTCTGCCGCCGAGTGAGGATGCGCGGCGGGTGTTTGAGCTGATCATGGGGGCGGAGGTGCTGCCGTGGCGGATTGGCCGGCGGGCCTCATTGCTGGCGTATGGGCTGAACCGCAGCGTGATCATCCATGAGGTGCTGCCGAGCTTTGAGAGCATCGGGGAGCTGTGGAAGCTGAAGGCGGCGAACAAGCGGAGCGCGGTGAGTGCAGCGATGAACAAGCTGCGTGAGGAGCTGGTGAAGCATGGGCAACTGCCGAGTTCGTTTCGGTTCTGGTTTGAGAAGTCGCCGGATGCGCGGGTCGTTTATGAGCAGGCGCAGATGGGGAATGAGAATCGCGGCGGACACAATCGCTACGAGGCGGAGCTGCTCGAAGGACTGCCGGTGAAGCGGGAGTTTGCGAAGATGAAGGCCGAGGAACGGCGTGCGGTGCTGCGAAGGATGCACGAGGCGAGTGAAATGAAGCGGTTGGGGCTGAGTGATGAGGCCGGAATTTTAGACAGGAGATAACGAAGAGAACGGAGAACTGAATCAACACATTTATGAGCGAAAAAAACACACAAGAAGGCAGTCGATTATTTGGAACTCACTCAGTGAAACCGGTGGAGATGCGGCCCATCTCCGCGCTGGTGTCCTGGGACTTGAACCCGCGTGATGATGAGGAAAAGGGCGGCGAAGGATTGGGAGTGTCACTGCAAGAGGACGGCCAGATCGACGATGTGCATGTGATGCTGGCGATTGACGCGGAGGTGATTCTGCGTGGACATCGCCGGGTGCGGGCGATGCGGAGGATCGGCTGGACAGAATGCCGTCAGGTGGTGCATAAGTTCTCCGATCTGCGGGATGCCTACCGCTTCGCGATCATCGACCACGGTCATACGGTGGCGCTGAATGGGCACGAGAAGCTGACGATGGTGACGAATGCGGAGAAACTGGGCATCGACGGTGAGGATCTGGCGGCGACGCTGGGTGTGAAGCGCGAGACGATCACCAAGTATCATGAGCTGGCGCTGAATCTGCCGATGTGTGCGCGAGTGGCGCTGAGTGATGAGCGGCTGTCGATGAATACCGCTGAATTGCTCCTCGATGTGCCGGACGCAAAGCAACGGCGGGATGCGGCGCAGATGATCATGAAAGACTTGGAAACCGGCGAGGTGATGTCTCATGGGCAGGCGAAGGCTTATATCAAGGCACATTATGTTTTGCCTGAGTTGTGGCGTCGTGATTGGCTTCACACGGAGATGGTGTTGAAGAAGAAATTCAAGGTGAGCGATGGGCACCACTACGTGGAGTGGTCGGCACGACGGGACTACATCATGGGCGAGAGTGGTCAGCCGGAGCCTGAGTTTGAGTTTGCGACGAGCTTTCTGCCAAAGGATCGCGAGGGCCGCACGTTTGGTGAGGTGGCGAAGAGCTTGAGTGTGCCGATCTATGTGGTGCCTGCGCCATTGCACAAGGACGGCTATGTGGCGCTGGTGCAGGCGAGCATGCTGCGGGATGCGATGAGTATTCCTGAAGACAAGGAGAAAGGGAGACCGGGAGAAGAGGAGATGGAGCGAGTCGGTGATAAGCCAGAAACGACGACAAAGATGACGGCGGCGGATGTGATCGTGAAGGACGCGGATGAGCAGATGAGGATGTGGCTGCGGACGTGGCTGGGGGCGATCTATGAGGCGCTGCTGATGAATCCGACGGACGTGATGACGAAGGACCCGTGGCTGCCGTTGCAGGAGTTTCTGGCGCACCTGACAACGGATGTGGATGCGGGTGCGCTGCATGCCTGGCTTGGGATTGATAACCGGAAGGGTGCGCAGGAGTGGATCGCGAGTGATACGAAGAATCGAGCGCATCTGCGGACGACGCTGATGCTGCTGGTGTGCGCGGAAAGCGATGCAAGCAGCCAGCCGGAGAAGGTGATCCGCGCAGTGGCGGCGTCGCTGGGGGTGGATGGGAAGGGGTTGGACAAGAAGCTGGCGAAGACAACAACCAATCAGTGATGTGAACAACCAAGCTGAGCGACCGGCGTCCCAAAGCTATGACTACACCTAAAACGGAAACACCGGTGAGCTCCATCGCACTTGTTCGGCTGCGGCTATTGTCGAAACACTCACTCAAGCACTGGACGCAAGAAATGAAACGCGCCGAGGAAGACCTGCGCTCCGGCGATGAAAGAAACGCCCGTGATTCTGTGGTCTGGCTCAAAGGCTACCTCAAGGCACTGGATGACGTGGAGCACCCGAACGAATCAAGCTCAGCGACCCGGCCCACATGAACCCTTGGATTGCAACAGTGATGCGATGGCCGGGTTCGCTGAAGCGCGTGGTTAGGCGGCATTGGCCGTGGTGTCGCATCCGCCGTCTGCGCGCCGCTCTGGATGCCGCAACCGACGTGGGCATCTATCCGAAGTCGGTGGTCGGTGGAGACAAACCTTATGAGAAAAGAACTGAATACATGGAAGGGTGGAACGCCTCCCAAATGGAGTCGATCCGCGAAGCAATCAAGGCTCTGGAACATGGCGACTGGGATGACGCATAACGCAATAGGTGAGGCACGGGCGGACAGCGCCACGTCGCCACAAGGAAAGACTCTCTTCGGGCGGCGTGAGTGCCTGATTTGACGGGCGGCGATTACGGCAGGGAGATAACAACCAAATTTTAACGAAGGGAGACGATCTAGCATGACTGGAGGGGACATCATCGGCAGGGCGAGGAAGTATGTGGCGGCGTGTCCGCCAGCGATCGCTGGGAGCGGTGGGCATGGGACGACTTTTAGCGTGGCGTGTGCGCTGGTGCATGGCTTTGCGCTGAATGACGTCGATGCGATGGCGCTGATGCAGGAATACAATCAGACGTGCTCACCGCACTGGACGGAGCGTGATCTGCTGCACAAGATTCAATCGGCGGCGCGGGCATCGCACGCGAAGCCGAGGGGCTGGATGGTGGATGGGTCGAGTGATGAGAACGCGCCGGTGTATGTGCCGGCGAAGAAGAAGGAGAAGCTGCTCTACGATGCGGAGATTTTGAAGAAGGTGCAGTGCGTGGAGTGGACGTGTGATCATGCCTGGCTGCGGGCGAGATCGAGCGTGGACCCGTGGACGGTGGACACGGAGGTGTTTATTGATGCGATCTATGCGCCGATGGAGATGGTGATGTGTTTCACGTCGATGCGCTCCATGGGTGACTACATGCGATACAAGGGTGGGTGGTTTGCGCTGGGGAAAGACCCGCAGGTGAAGGGGCAGCGGGTGAAGGAGGGGCCGCATGGGAGCCGCGAAGGATGTGTTATGATGATTCAGCCGGTGGATGGGAAGTGGCATGCGGTGCAAGGGACGACGCCGCCGAGGTTGAGCCGCCGGACGATGCAGAGTGTGGCGGCGTTTCGCTTCATGCTATGGGAGTCGGATGAGGCGCCGGAGGCGATGTGGCTGAATGCGATTGCCCAAGTGAGGCTGCCGATTGTGGCGATCACGAGCAGCGCGGGGCGGAGTCTTCATGCGCTGGTGCGGGTGGATGCGCGGGACTATGACGAGTGGAGTGCGATGCGGACGGCGGCCCGTGATGTGATGACGATGCTGGGCTTTGACCCTCAAAGCCTCTCAAACCCAACGGCGGCGATGCGGCTGCCGAACACGATGCGCGAGGGGAAGATGAAGGACGGGCGACTGGTGCCGTTTGAGCACGGGGCGAGGAAGCAGCGGCTTTTGTATTTCAACCCCACGGCATCGGCGAATGGCGGGTGCATCGGTGAGGAGGCCGTGCGGGTATGGTGATGGCGAATGACGGAGCGCAACGGATCGCGGCGGCGTTTGAGCCGCTGGCGCGGACTGCCGGTGTGGAGGTGCCGGAGGCGGCGGCGCGGCTGGCGTTTTCGCTGTATGTGGGCAGGGAGAAATCACGGCCGGTGCCGCAGAAGCTGGTGCTGCGGGTGATCGAGGTGTTGCGCGGTCGTGATTTGATCTTCCGCAGTTCTGGTGAGGTGGTGACGTGGAGTGAGAGCGAGAGAGCGTTTCAGGTGATGAAGCCGCTGGCGTTTTGCACCTGGCTGCCGTCGAGCAACGGCGGCGCGGTGGTGCTGCATGCAGGGACGAAAAAGGAGACGGATGCGGAGGGTGCGCTGACAGGGAAAGAGATTCTGGTAGAGAGTGATCTGAGCATTCATCAGGCGTCGATCATCCTGGCGAGTGAGGATTTTAAGCGGAGCCTGCCGGAGGTGGAGCATGTGGCACCGGTGTGTCTGCCGACGTTTACGGAAGAGAAGGACGAGCGCGGGATGCCGGTGATGCGGCTATGCCGCAAGGGCTACGATGCGCACTCGAAGACGTGGACGACGGGTGAGGTGATGTATGACGAGACCATGGAGGTGACGGAGGCGGTGATGTGGCTGCACGATCTGGTGCAGTATTTTGCGTGGCGGCAAAAAGAGCGCGACTTTGCGATCTGGCTGGCGGCTTTGATCACGATGTTCGGTCGTGGGCTGTTTGGGGGTCGTGCTCCCGCGTTTTTCGTGAACGCAAACATTCAAGAGAGCGGGAAGTCGAATCTGACGTGGTTGGTGTCGTGGGCGATCCATGGGAGCCGTGCGATTAAGACGCTGGACGATGAGAAGGAGGAGGAGTTGGCGAAGTATCTGGACACTGTGGCGAGGTCGCACTCGGCTTTTGTGAACTTTGATAACATCGATTGGGGAGGTAAGCCGATTAAGACGGCGCTGCTTGATACCTTTGTGCAGGAGGACGAGCATGAGCTGCGCAAGATGGGTAACAACACGGAGCTGGGTCGCTATGTGAATCGCACGATGGTGTTGGGGAGCGGGAATAACATCACGCTGAGTCGGGATTTGCAGCGTCGGAGTTTACTGGTGGACATTTGGAATCCGATGACGGGGACGGATCGTGTGCTGCCTGCGACGGCGACGTTGATCGATGATGATTTTTTCCGCAACGAGGTCAATCGCAAGATGGTGCTGTCGGCGTGCTGGGCGATGGTGCGTGAGTGGGACAAGGCGGGGCGGCCGCTGAAGCCTGGCCGCTTGCTGGGGAGCTTTGAGAGCTGGGCGCGGTTCGCTCCGGCGGTGGTGTGGCACACGGGGAAGCTGTTTAAGCAGGAATGGGATTGCATGATCGCGAGCGGCAACGATGAAATCGGCGACAAGCAGAGCCGCGACTTCGCACGGCTGGCGCAGATCGCGGTCGAGGAATACGCGAAGGATGGCGATGGGAAGCGACGTGATCGGTTTGAGGTGCTGGTGCGGCAGTTCGCGGGGATTGCGCGGCGGCATGGGCTGGACGCGGTGACGGGCTATCTATGGCCCGAGACGAGCATCGAGGCAGTGCTGGCGTGCAAGGATTTCAAAGCGCCTGCGAAGTCGGTGGACAAGACGCCAGTCGATGACATTGATGCGCTATACGCTGAGGACGACGGCAGGGAGAAAGTGGATGCGGCGACGATGGCGGCAGCGGCGGAGTTCATGGGGAGCAAGAGCACGGCGAGCTTCGGGAAGGCACTGAAGACACAGATGCACGAGCGGCACTTCAAGGCCAGCGATGGCAGCGTGTGGGCGTTCAAGAACCTCGCGGGGTCGAATCCACGCAGGCTGCTGGTCGAGAAGGTCCGCGATGCGGATGGGTGAGAGGTGAGTGAGCGCGGGTGCTGTGATGCGCTCGCAGGGTATGGGGTGAGCGAGAGGTGAGGTATGAGGCAAGGGCACACAGCCGCGAACGGTCGCATCATGCCCATCGTGCGGCGTGTGCGGCAGCATCGCCGGAGGCGGAATGCAGATAGGTAACGCGGCGGCGTGGCGACCCTCTTTTTGTATCCATATGGAAAGCCGCGACCCTCTCGACCCTCTCGGTCTTTGATCCTATTTTCGATGGCGGTGACGGCGTAGTTAGCCATTTCAAGAGGCTACCCTCTCGGCTTTCAGTTTTGAATGGCAACCCTCTCGGCCTACAGCCCTTGATTTTCTAAGGAAGCGAGAGGGTTTTGAGGGTCTATGAGGGTTTTTGGGGATTGTATTACTGAAGCGACTTTGGGAGTAGGTGGCCAGCGGTGTGGGAAAGTGCATCAAAGCCTCAATTTGAATTTATAAGGAATCTTTTATGCACAGAATCGACTCCAATCGGGTTTAACGTCCCTCGCTGCTTTTTTGAATGAGAGTTCAAAATTCAAAACGTCCCTTGTATTGACACTGCTCGAAGGGAGTGAGCGATGCTGCATCAACCGGTGAAAATGTCCCCTGCCCAGCCGGTGGGTTGGCGTTGGCTGCTTTCGAGGAAAGTGAGAAAAGCGCCCGCCGTCGCGAGACGATCAAATTCTACGGCGGTGTCGGCATGGATGAATTCGCTCGTCGGTTGGGTATCTCGGGTAAGGACCCCGACAAGATGCTCAAGCGCTGGATCGAGAAAGGCCGCGAGGTGTCGCCCGTCGATCTGCCGCCGTTTCAGCGTCCGCATGAACTGGCGGCGTGGTGGCGTCGCCTGCGTGATGCCGGTGTCATGGGTAAGAGCCCCCCGCCGTGGATGATCCTTCTAGAGCAGACCGGCCCCACTGCGCCATCATCCGCTTCACATCCTTGCTCCACCTCTCCCGGCGATCCGTCCCCCTCGGCCCAGCCGCATCTGCCCGACGGTGCCGATCTCCCGCCCGACTTCGTGCTGCCCGTGCTCGATGACCAGGCGACCTCCGGCGAAAAGCAGCTTCGCGAATTCGCCGAAGGCTGGCTCGCAGAAATGGCCTCGGCTAAAAAAGACCGCAGCACCGTCCGCTTCTTCAAAGCCTGGAACGAATACAAAGCCCTCATCAAAGAACTGCGTGCCTGGCAAAAAGACCGCCAGCGCGAGAGGCTCCAGTCCGGCGAGGTTCTTGAAGCCGACCGCGAGCGCGAAGCCCTCGGCGTCATCTTCGGTGCGCTCAATAAAACCTTCACCTCCAGCCTACTCCTCCTGGTCGAGCGCCTCGCCCCCGACCTCGATGTCCTCGCCCGCCGCCAGACCGTCCTACCGTATCGCGACAAAATCTTCGCCGCGCTCAAAGCCACCCGCTTCGAGTCCGCGATCCCTGCCGACGATCTCACCACCTACCTCGCCGCCTGAGCCATGGTAATCGCCAGCGAACTCCCCACCTTCCACATCCCGCAGCGTCGCGTCATCACGCCACCCGCCGATCTCGAACTCTTCCGCCATCACCACGACCGCGCACAGCTCGCGCAGATCACGCAGAGTCTCGAATACCGCATCTGTGCCGACACCGCCGCCGCCAATTTCAAAGAAACCCCCACCGTCCCCGTCTGGCAATGGGCCGCTGAAAAAGTCTGGCTCGATGCCAAGATGGCTGCCGAAGAAGGCTGGTATGATCCCGACAAAACCCCCTGGATGAAAGAGCTGCAGGAGCTACCCCTCCGCTCCGATGTGCGTGAAGCCGTCGTCAAAAAACCCTCACGCTCCGGTGCCACCGAAGCCGCCTTCAACATCCTCCGCTGGATGCCCGACAACTGGCCCGGCAATGCCGGCATCGTCTTCCCCGAAGACAAACAAGGCCGTGATGTCACCAAGCGCCGCCTACTCGACAGCCTCGCCAAGACCGCCGCCGCCCAGCTCTCACCCGACGAGCACGACAACGGCCTCTCCAACATCTACCTCACCAACATGCTCATCAAGATGGGTCCCTCCGGCTCCTCACGCATGTTCACCGAATGGTGGGTCCGCTACTTCATCCTCGACGAACTCGAAGAGCACGACGCCACCGACTCCACCACCACCTACGAGCGCGCCCTCTCCCGTCAGACCGACGTGTCAGACTCGCTCCTCGTCGCCATCAGCAAGCCCAAAAAAGCAGGCGGCCCCATCGACCGCGCCTTCATTCGTGGCACACAAAAAGAGTGGAACATGCTCTGCCCGCGCTGTGAGCAGCGCTTCGTCCTCTCGCGATCGCAGTTCCAAAACGACGCCGACTGCCGCCATCCCGACGGCACATGGGACCTCCTCGCCGTCGAAAAAAACACCTATTGCGTCTGCCCACGCTGTCAGGGTCGCATCCACGAAAGCGAAAAGCGCCTCATGAACGCCGCCGCGCTCTGGATTCCCCGCGATCCACAGCACCGCCGCCGGGGGCAGGATGGCAAATACGTCCCGCCCGTGCCTGGCGTCGAAAGCTACCAGCTCTCCGACTACGTCAGCTATCACCCAAAGGTGAGCTGGGGAAAGCTCCGCGTCATGGCCTTGCTCGCCTTCGAGATCCAGCCCTCCCACACGGCCAAAGTCCATTACATCAACAATCACGAAGGCGAGTGCGAAGAGCAGGACATCGTCTCCACCGATGCCGACACCATCGCCGCCCTCGTCGCTGGGCGCGTCGAGACCCGCAAGGTCAAGAGCGCCGACGGCACCGAGATCGAGCAGACCACCACGCACGGCATTCCCGGCGGCTACCGCCTCGCTTATCGCCACGGCGTCTTTTCCGCGCCTCTGCCCTTCACGCCGACGCAGATCGTCATCTTCATCGACAAACAAAAGACGCACCTCAAATTCAGCGTCTGGAGTGTCCGCATCGACGCGCTGCTATCCGGTCAATGCGAAGCCCACCTCATCGACCTCGGACGCGAGGACGATGAAACGGCGCTTCTCGCCAACGTCATCCCGCGCTCCTATCGCATCACCGGCATCGATGAGCCCATGCACATCACCGCCGGCTTCTTCGACTCCCGCTATCGCGGCCAGGCCGTCTATAAATTCTGCCTCCAGTGCTTTCACGACCTCGGCCTTCAGATCTGGCCCGTGCGTGGCGAAGGCGAGGCCGAAGTCTTCAAAAAGAAAAAAGACGGCGCTCCCGACAGCCGCAGTCGCGATACCGCTCGCGGCCGCATGCTCCGCTACATCGAAGACATCTGCGATCTAGGGAAGCTCATGGTCCGCTACTTCAAGGACCACCCGCTGCAGCACGAGCTCAATGACAAACTCACCCGTGCCCCCGGCTGGCGTCTCTGGCTCCCCACCGACTACCCCGCCGAATTCGCCGCCGAACTCACCGCTGAAAAATACGATCAAGGCACTGATACCTGGGTGCATAACTCGCAGAAATTCGGCCCCAACGACTGGCGCGACACCACCAAATACCTCGTCCTCTGGCTCCTGGAGCACCTCCCCGCCCTCCTCAAAGCCCACGACCTCACGATTCCGCCCACCGAAGACCCGCCTGATGAGGAGGCGGGGAACTACCAAAACCAGCGCGAGTATGTTCTGAAGCCGAACCAAAAGATCAGCGACAACGGCTAATCCGTTGTTCGCTGCATCGACCGTTCGGCTTCGTCTCCGTTCCCTCCGTTATCTCCTGTAAAATTCAGACGGATTGACACCGCGCCTCCCGCGTGGCTGCTCCCATCAATTCTGACCTGATCATCACCGCCCTACTCCGGCAGGCCCGTGCCAAGCCCGATCCGCTGGCGTGGCTGATGAATCTGCACAACGACGCCACCACCGCTGTCCTCGCCGGGGATGAATACGTCAACAGTGTCAGCGACGAAGGCGGCACCAATGCCGCGCTGCGTGAGATGCCCGCCACCATGCTTCTGCAGCTCCTCGAAGTCACGTTGCAGCGCTACGAGGGCGACGAAGCCGCTGGCACCACGCAGAGCATCAATGGCGGCACTGATTTCTCCCAAGGATATACCCGTTGCTAGTCATGAGCCGCCGCACCAAACTCGCCAAACAATCCCGCGCCACCATCGTTGCCGATGCGCCCGCGAATCGCGACCATGCCGCGAACGGTCCCTTCCTGCTCCTCGGTGGCGGTGGCTTCCAGGCCGCCGGTCAAGACCCCGCTCGCGGCTACATCTACTGGCCCACCACCGACACCCGTCGCCAGATCACCGCATGGACGCGCAATGAAGTCGCACGCAAGATTCAGTTCCTCTACAATCACTTCGGCTTCATCCGCCGCCTCGTCAACGGCATGGCCACCATGCTCGGCTACCTCACCCCGCAGCCCACCACCTCCGACGAAAAATGGAACGAACTCGCCTTCGAGACCTTCATGTCCATCGCTGGCTCCGCCATGGTCTGGGACATGGCCGGCAAGTTCGATTTTTTCGGCGGTCAGATTCAGGACAACATCAGTATCTTCCGCGATGCCGATGTTTTGTGCGTCAAGACCATGAGCCCCGGTGGGCGTGCTCGCATGGCCTACTACGAGGCCCACCAGCTCGCCAATCCCCCCGGCGCTGGCACCGACTGGCTCGACGGCGTGCAGATCTATCGCGGCCGTCACATCGCCTACGGCATCAAAGACGGCGACGATCCCAACCAGATCACCGTCATCGAAGCCTGGAAGTGCATCTACATGACCCGCTTCGAGAATCGCGGACAGGTCCGCCCGCTTTCCATTCTCTCCGCCGCCGTCCTCAACATGCAGGACGTGATTGAAACTCGCGGCTACAACAAGCACGCCATCAAGAGCCAGTCTCGCTTCGGCACCGTCATCGAAACCGACGCCGTCGCCACCGCCCCCACCGGCACACCCGGCGCACCCGGCTCCGGTGCCAACATTGCCGTCCCTATCAAAAAAGCCGACGGCACCACCGTCACCATGAACATGGAAGCCGTCTATGGCGGCGGCACCACTCCCGGCCTCGCGCCCGGTCAGAAAATGAAAGTCATCACGGACGACCGCCCGTCGATGAATAACCAAGCCTTCGAGGAAGCCCTGCTCAAAGACTGCTGCTACACCGCTGGCGTCAGTTACGAGCGCCTCTGCAATCTCGCCGGTCTCACCGGTCCCGCGCTTCGCACCTTGAACAGCGACGAAAAACGCTGGGTCAAACTCAACCATTACGACCAAAGCAAACGTGTCCACAATCAGGTCATCTACACCCTCGCGCTTGAAATGGCAGCCGGTCGCCTTCGCCAGCCGAATCTCCTCCCCGGTGAGAACTGGACGCAGAGCTTCCAATACATCGGCCTCGCCGCCAGCGACATCGACGGCGGCCGCACCGCTGCTGCGACGCTCACCGATCTCAAGTCCGGTCAAACGACGTGGCTCGAAACATGGGGTGCCAAAGGTGCCTACTGGAAGAAGCCCATCAAGCAGGCCATCTCCGAGATCATCTTCGCCGAGGCCGAGTGCATTCGCCAAGCCGCCGCCGCCGGTCTCCCCGAAGGCCGCGTCACGCCCGAGCGCGTCTTCCCCGACCGCTTCACTCTCGCCATCGCGCCCCTCACCGCCGTCGATCCGCAGCAGATCGACGGCGACGCCCCCGACCCGCAAAACGAACCCGAGCCCACCGAATAACTTCCCACTGGGGTCCACACGTGTGGACCCCTTCACGCGTTATGAAACCTCTCCGCTCACTCCCCCGCATCGCCGCCCGCATCTACGCAGAGCCCTGGCTCATCCGCGAAGCCAAGCACGAAAGCATTCGCTCCCAGTTCCGCGCCGCGCTCCTCTCCCAGTCTCCAAGTCTCCAAGTCTCCGAGTCTCCAAGTCTCCCTGGCTCCCAGTCTCCAAGTGACTGCCTCGCCTGTCTCGAAATCGAAGCAGGCATCGCCATCGTCCCCGTCACCGGCATCCTCGGCAAGCATCTCGACCTGATGGAGACGATGTGCGGCGGTTTCGATCTGGACACGCTCAACGCGCAATGTCTCGCGCTCATGAATCGCGCCGACGTGCACACCGTCGTCTTCCACTTCAACACCCCCGGCGGTGCCGCTGCCGGCGTCGCCGATTCCGCGCAGTGCATGCTCGATCTTGCCGCCTCTGGTCGCAAGCTCATCGCCTACTGTGACGAAGCCTGTTCCGGTGGCATGTGGCTCGCTGCCGCGTGTGACGAGATCTACTGTGGCCAATCCGCCATGCTCGGCAGCATCTCCGCCATCTGCGCCATCCTCGACGAATCCAAAGCCTTCGAGATGGAAGGTCTGGCCATGCAAGTCTTCACCGACGGCACCCTCAAAGGCGCAGGCATCGAAGGCACCACCCTCACCCCCGCCCAGCGCACCGACATCCAGTCCCGTGTCGAGCACATCGGCGGCATGTTCAAATCCTTCATGCAGTCCCGCCGCCCTGGCGTCTCGGCAGACATCATGCAAGGCCAATGGTTCTACGGCGACCAAGCCCTCCAAAACGGCCTCGCCGATGGCCTGCATCCCACGCTTGCGCATTGCATCGCCAGTCTGATGTAAATTCAGTTTCGTGTATTCCGTGCTTTCCGTGGGCCATTCGCTCAGGTGTCTTTGACATCCCGCATGCTTCGTCACCCCGACGAATCCCATGCTCCGCCTCCACACTCCTCTCTTCGACCTCGCCGATGATGCCAGCAATGGCGGCGGCACACCCACCGCGACTCCCGTCGTGGAAACCCCCGTCATTGAAGCGCCCGCTGCTAAGCCGGGCGTCATCGCCACCGCCACCGCGCTTCTTCGCGGTGCCAACGGCAACGCCGCCACCGTCGCCGCTCTGCGTGCCGACATCGTCGCCCGCGATGCCACTATCGCCCAGCTCCGCGCCGATCTCGCCACCAGCACCTCCACGCTCTCCGCGCATCTCGACGAGCTGACCACCTTCCGCAATCAAGCCGCTGAATTGCAAAGCGCCGTCACCGCCCTCGAAGCGCAGCGCACCAACGTCCAGACCGAAGTCATCCACCAGCTCGCCGCCGCTGGCCTGCCGGAAGCCAAGCTCCCTCGCGCTGCCTCGCCCGACAAAGCTATCAAGACTCTCACCCCTGACGAATTCGAGGCACTCGACCACACCGCCCGCAATCAATTCTTCCGCGAAGGCGGCAAACTCGCCATCCCCTGATTTGACACTCCTTCCCCTCCGTCCAGCACCCTCTCAATAAAACACCCTTATGGCTAACGACATCTCACTCACCGGTCTCACCGAAATCGTTTACGCTGCCCGCGATCAAGTGGCGCGTGAAGCAACCGGGTTCATCCAAGGTTGCATGGTCAACTCCGCGCCCACCGGCGTCTCGATCAATGGCACCATCAATTCCATCCGCACGCAGGAGCCAACGCTGAATACCAGCTACACGCCCGCGATGACGGTGCCGTCCGCCACGGACATCACCACCGCCACCGACACCATGACCATCGGTCAGGTCGCCAACGTGCAGATCCAGCTCAAGGGTGAAATGCTCCAGCAGCTCGGCAACACTGCCGGCCGTGGTGCTATCCAGACGATCATCGCGCAGTCCATCCGCAAGATCGTCAACACCATCGAAGCCCGCATCGGCGTCGTCGCGAAAAACGGCGCGTCCCGTGCCGTCGGCACCGCTGGCACCACGCCCTTCGCCAGCAATGCCAATACCATCGCTTCCCTGCGTCAGATCCTTCAGGACAACGGCTGCCCGCTGCTCGATGGCGATCTCTCCCTGGTGATCGACTCCTCCGCTGGCGTCAATCTGCGCAACCTCAGCAACCTCTACAAGGTAAACGAAGCTGGCACCGACGCCACCCTCCGCCGTGGTGAATTGCTCAACCTGCACAACTTCTCCATCCGCGAGACCGCAGGCATTGCAGCTCACACCAAAGGCACTGGCGCTTCCGCCACCACCGACAACGCTGGTTACGCCGTCGGCGCTCGCACCCTCACGCTGGCATCCGCTGGCACCGGCACCCTCCTCGCAGGCGATGTCGTCACCTTTGCCGGTGACAGCAACAACTACGTGCTCCTCTCCGGTGACGCCGATGTCTCCAACGGTGGCACCGCCGTCTTGAACTATCCCGGCCTCCGCGTCGCGATGTCTGCCGCCACCAAGGCCATCACCGTCGGTGCCGCTTACGCCGGTAACATCGGCTTCCATCGCTCCGCCATTGAGCTTGTCATGCGCCCCATCGCCATGCCCGACGGTGGTGACGCTGGTGAGCACATGACGCTCTATGATGAAAAGACCGGCCTCGTGTTCGACATCGGTCTCTATCGCGGTCGCGGCATGAACATGCTCGAAATCACCACGGTTTATGAAGCTAAGGTCTGGAAGCCTGAGTTCGTCGCCACCCTCCTCGGTTAATCCCTCACCCCACCTGCCCGCCGTGCAAACCACGGCGGGCATTTTTTTGCCATGGCTAAATCACCCAAAGACTCCCCCGCGCCAGTGCCACCGTCCGCACCTAGTATCACGCTGCAAAGTATCAGCGCTCTCCCGGCTCAATTACCTACCCTGCTTCAGCCTTTGCTGAATGATCAATGGCAACTCATCGCCATCGTCCCCTGTCGTGATTCCAACGACCACGTCGCTTACCTCACCCGCACTCTTTGACATAAAGCATCTTTCGTCATCTCCGGTGTCCCACCGGCCTTTATGCGCAGTTAGCGCCGCGCTCTTTTGGTTGGGGAGCGCGGCGTTTTTCTTTTCCAGCAATCGTCAACCACCGTCAACCACGTCAACTACCGTCAACCTCTTCCCCGTCATGACCGCCACCGCCGTTCAAGCCGCCAAACGTCGCCATCAGACGGCGCTGGGGACGCTCTATGGCAGCACGGTCAGCATCGGCGGCACGAGCTATGCCGCAGCGGTGATCCTGAGTGCCATCAAGAATGAGATGAACGAAATCGGCAACTGGGAGCGCAAACAGCGCCTCACCGCGACCATTCGCAAGACGCTCCTCACCTCTGCGCCAGCGCGCAAGACGGTGCTCATTCATGCCGGAGTCTCATTCATGATTGATGGCGATACCGGCGGACAAAACACGCTGGATACTGCCTGGGTGCTTCACGCCTCACGCAAGCTCCCTTCACCGTCATGATCGCGCTGGCAGGCATCAAGGGCATGCCGAAGCTGCTGCAACAGTTGCACAGTTATCCGCGCTTCGTGAACGACCAGGCGCTGTTGCTCCTGCGCAAGCATGCGCGGGCGCTCATCAGCTCCAGCGGGGCGAATAAAGGTCTCGTGCAGATCATCCCACCTGCCAGTCTTGATCGCAAAGTCTTCGGCAACGCCGCCAAGAAGCAGGGCGAGGCGAAAGTCATGGGAGACATCTGGAAGGTCTATGGCACTCCCGGCGATGTTTATAAAATCATCAAGGCAAAGAATCCATCCGTCGCTGCGGGTTACTGGCAGGCAGTGAAACGCAAAGACTGGACCGCTGCCAATGCTACCGCTCGACGGCTTGGCGTGCCCGCGCTGGTGGACTTCACCTCGGACGATGGTGCCGAGCACAAACGCCGGCGTGAAGACGGCGTCGTGACAGGCAAGCGCAAAACCCTCTTCGTTACCGATGCCCGCTACGTGCGTGCTTACATCAAACTGAAGCAGCGCAACGTCGGCCTCCTCGCCGCCGCCCTCGTGAACAACTACGACGGACGCTTCGGCCCACTCGCCGGTGTGCCCGCATGGATCGCGCGTCATGCAGGCTCCTGGGGCTCCGCCCAGTTCGATGAATTCAATCGCGGCAAAGAGCCTCGCGTCCGGATCTCGATGAGTGGTGGCAAACTCAACAGTGAGCTGCAGCGCTTCTTCATCACCGCCCTGCGCTACCGCATCACCGTCATGCAGCGCGAGGCCCCCTATGCCCTGCGCGGTGCTGCCAAAGCCGCCGGCCTGTTAACTTGAAACTTGAAACCTGAAACTTTCACCCTCGATGACCCAGCAACTCGACCTCCTCTTCGTGGACATCATCCACGGCTACCTCGACACCGCCGCCTCGCGCACCGCCGGTGTTCCCGCCGCCGCTGATTGCGCTCTCCTCAAAATGGATGCCGATGCGGACGACAAAGATCCGCGCATCTGCATCACCGCTGTTGAGAATGGTGAAGTGCGCAGTAGGCAGATGGCCATCATCGCCGTCTGTCGCAGCACGAAGGCCCGCTCCATCACCGATCCATGGCTGGCAGCGGTGCGTGCCAGGCTGGCGGATCAGGCGGCGTTCTTCGAATACTTCACCACGCTGCCCATCGCGCAGCGCACCGGTTACCAGATCGAGAAAATGTCACCGCCGCATGCTGGCAAGCTCCAGCGCGATCCCATGGGCCCCATCGAATCCGGCGTTGGCGTGATCATTCACCTCACCGTCTGAGTTTCAACCCTTTCAAATTTCCGGCCTCCGTTGCCTCCGTTATCTCCTGTAAAAATTCTGGTCCGGTTTGACACCCATTACTCTTTGTCAGCTCACCCCTCCAGCTCTCCACCCCTCCATGAAACACCTGCTCCGCTCTCTCGCCCTCGCGCTCGCTTTTACCTTCGTTGTACCGCCGCTCACTCAGGCCGCTGATCTCAGCATCACCGCCGCCAACTTCAAGCCCGGTGTCGGCGCGAAATTCCACACCGGCATCGCCGGTGCCACCATCACCGCTGGCCAGCTCATCGCCATCTCGCCCTCGACGGGCAAGTTCGTCCTGGCAGACGCGAATGACGTCAATCTCGCCAACGTCATCGGCATCGCCGCGCATGCCGCTATCGACACGCAGCCGCTCGCCGTCGTCTGGTATGCGGATGACATGACCCTCGGTGCCACGCTCGACACCAGCTATCCCATCTACGTTCTCAGTGCCACCGCAGGCGGCATCGCCGTGCCGAATGATCTCGGCGCGGGTGGCATGTATCCCGTCGTCGTCCTCATCGGCAAAAGCACCACGAAGTGCATCGTCCGCTTCCCCGGTCTGCAAGGCACCGCCCTCACAGTCGCTGACTAATCTCCCCATCTCCGAGTCTCCTCCTCTCCCAGTCTCACCCATCTTACGGCCATGCCTGACACTCCCGATCCCTACGTTGACGCCATCATCGAGCACGGCGTGAAGCCCAGCGGCATCGCCGATGAAGACGGCGCACTCATTCTCTCGCTCGATCTCTCGCCCATGCGCGATGAAGTCGTCAGCAAAGGCGACAAGCGCGCCGATGAATACGTGCGCATGGAGAACCCGCGCATCGAAGGCGAGTTCACCCTCCGCCCGCGCCGCAACGCCCTGGGCCAGCACTTCGGTCTCGGCAACGTGCATCCTGGCACCGCTGCCACCGATCTCGTCAATCTCCCGGTCAACAGCGATATTCATGGCTTCCGCATCTCCGGCAGCGCCAGCATCATTCTCGGCAATCCGAAGCAGAGCCGGGGCGATGAAGGCGTGCAGATCACGCAGCCCTTCAAATACATGCCTTTCGTGAAGTCCGCCGCAGCCATCGCAGCGATGGCATAAAGCTACCCTACCCTAAATAGCGTCGGCTGGACGGCGCGCTGCAAAGCAAAGGTCGCAAGACCATCCAGCACACTTTCTTCCATCCATACTCCTCCGTGTTGTTATGAAGCGCCGCATGCCCCTGCCCTCTCTCCGCAGTGCATGCGGCGTTTTCATGTCTCCCCGTCTCCGCCTCTCCTCTTCTCCCCGTCTTTCCACATGAGCTGGTCCACCAACAGCACCAAAGTCGCCGCCACCTTCGGCGGACTCGGCTTCAAGATCACCAGCAACCTCACGGAGATCATCGAGCTGAAGAGCTTTCAAAACCTGCGCTTCTTCGTGTCCGACACCAGCCTGCTGCGGCCCCAGCTTCCCACCCGCGATGACCTCTATCGTGGCTGGATGGAAGACAGCCTCATGCGCCTCGACCCCACGCATCCCTTCATCTGCGGCATGTTCGGCTGCCACAACATGGATGCCTTGGTGGACTACCAAAGCAAAGGCACGTCCTACCAGCTCCAGCTCGCGTCAGAGACGCCGCTCTACCGCTACCAGCCCGGCACTGAAGACTCCCGTCTCAAGCTGGCACCCGCCGCGCATGCCATCGTTGATCTCCCGCTCGCGGCCGCCGTCGCCCTCATCGGCCTGCCCGTCATCGACGTCGAAGGCGAGGCCCCGCGCCGCCGCTACCTCCTGCCAGATCAAACTCTCCCTGGTCTCCTCATCTCCCCGTCTCCTCCTCTCCCCGTCTCGGCGATGATCGCCCGCAAGGAACCCGGCCGCCTCCCGCTCCAGCTCGGACTCACGCAACCGCATCATCCCGTCGTCCAGGGCTACAATGTCACCCGCACTTATGCCCGCCTGCTGAAGGACATCAACGGCCTCAAAAAACGCCTCCTCATCAAAGATCCCTACTCCAGCCGTCGCGCCCTCATCCCCGAAAATCCATCCTTGCAACTCGAAGACGAAGTGCGCCAACACTTCCGCATCCCTGGCTGATCATGATCGAGCGCACAGACAGCTTCTTCACCGTCCTCACAGATCAAGACCTGCACGATCAAGAATTCTACCTCGCGCATTGCCATGCCAATGATCACCTCACCCTCACCATTCCCCTCAACCGGCACGGGCATCGCTCTCGCCAGCTCGCGCCCTTGCAGTGCGCCGCCCTCGGCACCCGTCTCCTCCGCTTCTCCCGCACCCGTCAGCTCACCGACCCTTGCCACCCCGGCGACTTCCAAATCTGACGACGACTGTTGCGGCAACATCCACTGCGCCTGCGCCCGCTCCTAAATCATCTCCCCGTCTCCTAGTCTCCCAGTCTCCTCCTCTCCTCTTCTCCATGTCCTCCCCTCAACTCCTCACCGACGACACCACCGGCCTCGATCTCGACGCCGCCGCTGAAACCCATCGCGCCGCCGCCTTCCGTGCCCAGCACACCTGGCATGACTTTCCGCTGCGCTGGACCATCACCACCGAAACCCTCTACTACTGGCTGCGCACGCCCGCCCCACGGCTCCCAGAAGCCGTCCTCGCCGCGTTCCAGGCCGCCAAGGAAGCTGAAGGCACCGCCGCGCATGCCACGCTGCAGCAGCAGGCCGCAGACCTCTTTGAGCAGCACCGCGCCGCCGCTGGGCCTGACAATTCCTTCTACCGCAACGCCACCATCATCCTCTACCTCGCCGCGCATCGGTCGAAAGACTGGCAGCACCTCACGCACTCACGTCCGCTCTTCCTCATCGCCGTTGAGGAATGGGCTGATGAGCACATCCATTCCAGCGAGCTGACCGAACTCGCCCGCGTCACGAACCAACTCATCGCCGATGCCGAAAGCACCCGCGCCATCCCGCGTCCGCGCGGCACCGAAAGCCTCGAATCGGGAAACTAGCCCAGCCCTTGCCAGTCGCCGTTTACATCGTGCTCCTGTCTCGGGCCTGCCCTGGTCTCTTCACCACCACCCTGGATCGCTGCGGCGCTCCCATCTCCGGCCTCGACTACATCACCTCTGAAATGCCACTCGCCCAAGCCAACGCCCTCATTCACACCGCCCGCATCCTCGATGGCGAAGTCATGATCTGGCCCGATCCCAAGCTCAGCAAACGCGGGCGCTGGTGGCTCAAGGTGAAAGCGCTGTTCCATCGCACTTGACCCCTCATCTTCTGTGCTTCTATTTCCTCCATGAAATTTTATCTCATCCTGTTCGGCGCTTTCGTGCTGTTCCTTGGCAGCGTGATGGTCCTCAATGTCGGACGTCCTACGCCAACGATCACAGTGAAGAACGACCGCGAAACCGCCGCGTTGAGCAAGGCCCTGCACGTCGTCAAACAACTGAGCCGTGATCCCTCCGCCGTGAAGTGGAACGAATGCGTGGCATGGACGAAAGATAACCAGATCAACGTCTCCATCGACTTCACTGCTCCCAACGGCTTCGGCGGTCCCGTGCGTGAGACCTGGTATTTCACCACCGATGAATCTGGGAAGCTCGTCTCCCTGCTCACTCCCAAAGGTGAGCAGATCAAATAGGCGCGGCCTTTTGCCTGCTGCCTTTTGCCTTTTGCCTTCTGCTACGCTTTGACATCGCTGGCAGGGAGAGAGTTCTCCCCTTCCATCCATGTCTGCCGTCGTCGAATTTGGTTTCAGTGCCGCCCCGGTATTCTCCGGGGTGGATCGCCTCGAAGGCAAGCTCAAGGGACTCGACCGCGCGGTGTCCGGCCTCACAGGCATCTCACTCAGCAGTCTCCTGCCCGCTGCGGGTCTCGCAGGAGCTGTTGGCGGCATTCGCTCGCTCATGAGCAACATGGATGACCTGGCCGACACCGCGTTGCGGCTCAATGAGAGCACCGATGTCATCCAGCGTGTCACGCACGCGAGCGAGATCCTCGCCAGCGTCGATGCCGAAGGCGTCACGAACAATTTCCTCAAGCTCGAAAAAGCCCTCGGCGAAGTCGGCAACGAAAAAGCCAGCAAGGCCCTCGCGGATCTCGGTCTCACCGCCGAAAGCCTGACGCGCATGCCGCTCGATGAGAAGGTCATCGCCTTCGCGGATGCCTTCAACACCGCCCGCGCCACCGGCACCGGCTACAACGACATCCTCAATCTTCTCGGCAAATCCGCCGGCGATTTGATCCCGATGTTTGCCCAAGGCGGTGAAGCCCTCCGCACCATGTTCGACGGCGCTCCCGTCGTCATCGATTCGACGGTGCAACGTCTCGCCGCTGCCAACGATCAGCTCGACTCGTGGTCCAATCATTTGAAAGTCGCCAGCGCGGAAGCCATTGGCAGTGCTCTCAGTCTCGGCGGCGCGCTGTTCGATATAGGCAAAGGTTTGTTTGACGGCAAAGACCTCAGCACCATCTCGGCTGAGATGTCCGCCGCGCAGCAGGCCGCCGTCGATGCGCAAGCCGCCGCGCAGGAAAAAACCAAGGCCAGCAAAGAATCCGCCGCCGAAGGTTTGAAGGCCGCCGCCGCCGCTGAAGCTGAAGCTGAGGCCGCGAAAAAAACCGCTGCGACTCATGATAAAATCGTCGAAGCCCAGGCCCGCCTCGACGAGCAGAAGCACAAGGCCGGACTCGATGAGATGAGCACCGCGAAAAAAATCGCCACGCTCAACGTCGATCTCCAAGCCGCCGCTGCTGACGAGGCCGCCCTGCGCAGTGCCGCTGTGCGCGATGAGGAAAAGATCATCGCCGCTGAGTCGAAGAAGGTCACGCTGCAGACTGAACTCAACGGCCTGCAGGAAAAATACGCCACCGAAAAAGAACGCGCCGCTGAGGCCACGAAACGCGAGGCGGAGCAGCAGCGCAAGGCTGCTGAAGCCGCCGAGCAGGCCGCCATCACTCGCCGTGCGGGAGTGCTGGACACGGCGCTCGAATACCAGCTCCTGCAGGCCAAGGCCCGCCACAACACCAAGGCCATTGAGGAAGCTGAGCGGAACATCCGGGTGCTGGACCGCGCCAGCCGCCTCGAAGAGCAGAATGGCCTGAGCAAGCGGGATGCGCTGGCTCTCTCCATCAAGATGACCGACCTCGAAGATCGTGCCAATGGCAAGCGTGGGAAGATTCACGGGGTGCAAAGTGATCCGCTCGACCCGCAACAACGCCATGGCCTAAGCCCCTTCAGTGGTGGACCGCTCGCCAATGTCGGCACGCTCTCAACCGGCGGCCCCATATCGCGCAACGGCGGCCTCAACGGCTTCTGGGACTTGCAGGCAGGCAACATCGGCAGCCGCCAGGGTGCCTCGTCCTTCTATTTGAAAAACGCCTTCAGCAATGGCCAAAGCATCCAGGCGCATCACCTCGCCAACGCCGCCGGTGGTGAAGCCGATCGTGGTGGCAACGCCGCTGTGGACATCTTTCTCGACAAGCTCGTCAACAAACTCCCGCCCGCGCTCGCCGCTGCGATCATGGAGTCCTGAGTAGTGGCAACCTTCAACTTGAAACCTTAAACTTTTAGCCGCTATGCCCGACACTCCCGATCCTTACGTCGCCGCCTACATCGAGCATGGCCAGCCAAACATGCAGGTCGATCAGGAACGCATGAATGACCGCGCGCGCGAACCGCACACGCTGAGCATTCAATACCAGAACACCATCGCCTCCCTGTATGCGCCTGGCACCACCCTCGCAGCGTATCCGCGCATGCCCATCGTCAGCCGGGAGCGGAACAAAGACGGCCCCAACTGGCGCTTTAGACTCGACCTCGAAGGCATCCTTGACGGCTCACCGTTCATCGAGACCGACTACAGCGAATCGACTCCCGAAGACGGCTGGGACGAGATCCATCGTGGCATCTTCACCGATGCACCGGACGATACCGAGTTCGCACGCGGTGCGCGTTTGCGCGCTGCCGTGCTCACCGGAGTCACCGGCACCGCTAGCACGGACAAGCTCACCAAGACCGCGCATGGCCTCATCACTGGTCAGCTCTTCGCCATCACCTTCGCCAGTGGCTTCGCCGGTCTCACCACGGCCGCTGAATACTGGGCCATCCGCATCGACGCGGACAACATCAAAGCCGCCACCACGAAAGCGAACGCTCTCGCTGGCACCGCCATCAACATCACCAGCAATGGCACTGCGGCCACGATCACCGCCTTCCGCGTCGGTTACGAATACCTCTGGCTCACGGAGCGCCAGCAACGCGCCCATCGCGCCGCGACCTTCTTCGACCTCGATCTTGGCTACAAAGGTCTGCGTGGCGACAAACCCGCCAAGCGCCGCATCAGCACATCCGCTCAGGCGGTGTCCACCAAGGTCACTGGCATCCTCGTTCTCAGCGGTGACAACTACGTCGGTTATCCGCCGGTCGATGCAGGCACGGACTCATTGCTCACCGGCACCGATCTTGACGTCGAATACGACCTCCCCGGCGTCACGATCACCGACACGCTGATCACCACTACCGCGCCGCCGACGAATCTCATCGGCCAGTTCTGGTCCCCCACCGATCCGCCGACGATTGGCGGCTTCACCATCTTCGGCGATGCCTACACCTACCACGTCCCCTTCGGGTGGAAATGCACCAATCTGCAAAGCGAGCAGCTCGCTGGGCAGAACGTGTGGCTCGTCTCTGTGACCTGGGTCAACCAGCGCGCCACCAGTCCGAAGGAGCCGCCAGCCGCCTAAAACAGTCTCGTTCCCCTTCCATCCATGCTTCTCGGTCGCAAACAACAAACCTACCGCCTCCGCAGCACGCGCGGTCTCGCTCGCATGCGCGATTTGATCCGCATGGCCTTCTGGATTAGCGACCGCACCAATCACAGCATCATCGCCGAAGGCGTGACCCGCATGCGCGAGACGAGTGATGGCATCCAACTCACCTGGGACGGCACCGGCCCCGTCGGTGAGAAAGGGACGCGTGGCCCCGAAGGCGAGATTGGCCCGCCCGGTGTGCCCGCTGAAGGCGAAGCACCCATCGGTGCTGACGGCCCACCCGGCCCCGGCGGCCCGAAAGGCGTGAAGGGCAACAAGGGTGCCGACGGACCGCAGGGAGATCCCGGCGACGCCAGCGATGAAGTCGGGGACGATGGCGATCCCGGTCCCGCCGGTCCCGTCGGCCCACCCGGTCCTGATGGCCCCATCGGTTCGCCGAATCCAGGTGAACCGGGAGATCCCGGACTCCCAGGCCCGCCCGGCGTCGATTTTGAAGGCCCGGACGGCCCGCCCGGACCGGGCGGCCCCACGGGGCCCAACGGCAGCAACGGCGGCAACGGCGGTCCCGGCGAACAAGGCTATCAGGGCCTCGAAGGCGACCTCGGTCCCGAAGGCCCGCCCGGCCCCGACGGTGATCCCACCAAGACCGCGATTCTGGAAACGAGTCACGGCATCACCGCGCTGCACGCGATGGAGGGCGAGGAATTTTTCTTCAAAGACACCCTCACCATCCCTCTGATCGCTGGCTTCGCCGCCGCCCACGTCGATCCCATCTTCAAAGACTGCTGCGAGCCGAACAGCCTGTTCGTCCAGACCGCCTTCATCCCGCAGTGCCATGCGGCCATCGGCGCGCAGATCGTCAGCGTGCTCAACCGCACCTGGGTCGAAGCCACCGTGCATCCCGCGCCGCGTCATGAAGCCTTCGTGACGCTCACGATTTGCGGCATTCGCAAAGGCTTCTGCCAGAAGCTCCCCACCTTCACCCGTTCCCAGATGCTCGCCAACCGCGCTTTTTACGCGCAAGCACACGCGGCTTGAAACTTTAAACCTGAAACTTTGAACTTCTGTGCCCCTCGTCCCCGTTCAACCGACCTACCGCTTCCGCCGCACTCGCGGACTGCTGCGCATGCGTGATCTCGCCGCCTGGCTCGGCTGGCTCTCCCAGCGGCTCGGCTTCCAGGTGCAGTCGGACGGCTTCACGCGAGCAACCGAAATCGGCGGCGGTCTGTTTGTGAGCCGCATGCGCCGTGGCCCACGCGGTCCCGCCGGGCCTCCCGGTGAATTGGGCAATCCCGGCGGCACCGGCAGTCTCGTCCCCGGACCTCGTGGTGATCCCGGTCCTCCCGGTCCTCCTGGCCCCACCGGCGCGCGCGGAGATCGCGGCCCCAAAGGCACCAAAGGACCCAAAGGCACCGTCAAAGGCCCGAAGGGTGATCCCGGTCCTGCTTCCACCGTTCCTGGCGATCCCGGCCCCACCGGTCCTCCTGGTCCCAGCAAAGGGCCACCCGGACCCGCCGGCCCGCCCGGCTCCGACTTCGTCGGTCCCGGCGGCGATCCCGGCGATCCCGGCGATCCCGGTCCCAATGGCAGCAATGGCACCGACGGTGCCCTCGGCCCGCGCGGCCCCACGGGTCCGCATGGTGCCGACGGCCCCACCGGTCCGCCCGGACCCACCGGCAACAAATTTGCCATCGTTGCCACCGCCCACGGCGTCGTCGGCCTCACCGCCATCGAAGCCCCGGACGTGATCTTTGAGTCCGTCCAGCGCTTCACCTTGCCTCCCAAGACTCGCCACGAATGGCGCGACCTCGATCCGCTGTTCCTGGGTGCCGTCGAACGCGACACGCTCCAGATCGCGGCTGTGGTGCCTTCACGGCCCGTTGCCATCACCGCGAAGCTCGAAGGCGGCACCCTCATTCTCGACCTCGAGCCGCAACCTCTGCCGCTGCATGTCGTGGTGACAGTCCACGCCATCCGCGCCGGCTTCAAAGCCCAACGCTGGCCTGAGTTCACCGCCGCTCAAATGCACCGCAACCGTGCCTTCTATTCATCCGCCATCAACGGTCAACCACCGTCAACCACCGTCAACCACGTCAACTCTCGCGCGGCATGAACATCGCGCCCAAAAAACCGACCTACCGCTTCCCTCGCACCAGTGGCCTGGCGCGCATGCGCGACCTCATTGCCTACGCCGTCTTTCTCGCCGGTCATCTCGGCCGCTTCCGCATTGATTGCAGCGAGATCACCGCGTCCAGCTCGAACGAACTCGGTGGTATGGTAAAGCTCAATCAAATCACCGGTTCCGTTGGTGAAACCGGAGAGCCTGGCTATCAAGGCCCCACCGGTGCTTCCGGCTCCAGCATCTACGGCGATCCCGGTCCCGACGGCCCGCCCGGCAGCCCGGGCACTGAACCCGGTGACAAAGGCGACCTAGGAGATCCCGGTGCTCCAGGTGAAGACGGCGGCGCAGGCCCTAAAGGTGCCGACGGCCCTACCGGTCCCACCGGTCCCGCCGGGCCGCCCGGACCTCCCGGTCCCAATTCCGGCCCCATCGGCCCCACCGGTCCGCGTGGCCCCGACGCCACCGGCACCCCAGGCCCCAAAGGCCCCAAAGGCAGCACGGGTGGCCCCGGCACACCCGGCACGCCGGGCAGCCCCGGCTCCACTCCCGGCGAGCCTGGTCTCCCCGGCGATCCCGGCCCCACCGGCTACGCCGGCCCGCCCGGCAACAAGCTCGCCATCGTCGAGGTCTATCCAGCATCAGGCGTCCAGCATCCCCTCTACGTCGGCTTCCAAGTTCACGAGGCTCCGCAGACGATGTTCCGCGACCACCTCCGCATTGAGATCCCACGCGGTGCCTCCCTCATCACCACCCCCATCGATCCCCGCTTCCTCGAATGCCTCGATCCTCACAGCGGCGTCGAGATCCTGAGTGTTTGTAGTTCGGGCTTTAGCCCGCCTGCTGCGCACGTCGAAGACAACCAGGTCATTCTCCACTGCACCGCCGTCCGCCGTCCGCGTGAAGTGATCATCACCGTCAGCGGCATCGCCCGTGGCCATCACGGCCAACGATTCCCGGAATTCACCGCAGAGCAGATGGCCGCCAACACCGCCTTCTGGTCATCGGCCCTGTCTTCCGAAGCCTCTGGCGAAGGAGGACGCATTGACTCCGCCCCCTTTCACAACCTCAGCGATGACCGCTGAGGTTCCTTCCATCCATCTCCATGCATTATCACTGGTTCAACCTGCCGGGCCTCCTGACACCCAAAGAATGCGCGATGCTTATCAAGCACGCGAAGAAGCACTATCCGGCGCAGGGGGCCGTCGTCGGCCATGGCGCGGCCGCCCGTGCCGACAAAATGCGCAGCACCACGATCCGCTGGCTGTCCTACACCGATCTCGATCTCCTGTGGCTCCGCCTGCGTATTGAAGAGAAGATCCTCATCGCGAACCGCGAAGGCTTCGGCTTCACCTTGCAGCCCAGCTTCACGGAGATCCAGTTCACTGAATACCACGGCGAGTCGAACGATCACTACGACTGGCACGAAGACAATTCCGCCGTCATGAAAAAGCCGATGGACCGCAAGCTCAGCTTCGTCCTGCAGCTAAGCGATCCCAAGGACTACAACGGCGGGCAGTTCGAACTGCATGGCGATCCGCTCCCTGCCGACGCCTACCGTCGCCAAGGCGACGCCCTCCTCTTCCGCAGCGCCCTCAAGCACCGCGTCCTCCCCGTCACCCACGGCACCCGCTACAGCCTCGTGACCTGGGTGCATGGCCCACGCAGTTAATCGTTCTCGTCCTCGATCATGACCGCTCAAGACATCCTCATCACTCAGCGCACCAATCTGCTGTCGCAACTCAGCGACAACGAGACGTTGCTCGAAGCCGTCGGCATCTCATTCA
>Ga0209190_1000292_pt1 | contig 36447 bp, 29 predicted proteins | sample M_140205_XF_Meta_FD_187315 | JGI IMG/M metagenome (GOLD analysis project Ga0209190, IMG submission 187315) | Freshwater microbial communities from Lake Montjoie, Canada to study carbon cycling - M_140205_XF_MetaG (SPAdes) (version 2) | ecosystem: Environmental > Aquatic > Freshwater > Lake...
CGGCCAAATAAAACGCCGCATTTGAGTGAGGCTGCGCTTATATTCATGAAGTGACAATACCATTTCCCGAGAGGGTTTATTAAGCAAATTGTCTTCGAGTTGCTCGATTGAAGTACCGATGTTATCGAGCACTGGGTAGTAATGATCGATGATTGAGTCTAACAGTGCGTATGCGAGATAATCAGTCTTTAATTTTCGAATCTGGTTCCTACCGCTGCGGATGCGTTGGCGGACGGGTTCAAAAACATCAAATTCGCCTTCTTCTTGAATGGTGACTAAAAAATTTTCTCCAAGAAAAATGCTTACTTGTTCACCACAAATGACGGTATCTTTATTTTGATAGACCATCTGTGCAACAATGAAAATGTAGTCCGTCGTATGTTCGACTTTAGGTCTTTGACCGATGTTGAGAACGTCTTCAAGAGCCAGAGGGTGAAGGTTGAAACGAGTGCCGAGTTGGGTAAGTGCTTCCACGTCGCCGAGACCGTCAATGTTGATCCATATGACCTTATTGTCGGCAAACGGATTGGCAAGTTGGCTTAAGTCTGAGACATCACGTTCTTCAAATGAAGCCTCATTATATTCAATGATTTGAATATTTGGCTTACAGATTTTTCCATCGACTAGGTGGGGCAACAAGGTGGCAGGGGGTGACCCAGGCGGGCTGTTGCGTTTTGTGAACATTGAAATGAATCTACCGTGATTAGTATCCGTAGCAAGCAATCAGAATGAGTAGATCGACTACTCTTTGATTCCGGCATTGAGTATAAGAATTCTCCGGACCTCTTGTATAGCCTGTGGATCATCATAGGCACCGTGATTGTCGGGCACGATTTTTTCCGACTGTGCAGTGACAAGATGGGAGCTCCAATACGGTACGACGCCATCGCTGCTATTTGGTGTATCGCCTTTGCCACGGTCGCCAATGATCGAATGATGTGGCACCTCGATGGGGAATTTATCGATGACTTTGTAAAGTGGGTTACTAGGAGAGAGTCCAGAGACACTGTTAAAAGTGCCTTGAGTCCTCAGATTCGTTGGCATGTCGATCAATGCACTCGTTATCGTTGTCGGAAGAGTTAGTATTTTAACAAATAAAGAAGTGATGGAAAGGTCTGCTAGTCCACTGCCTCGGTGAGGGGTTGAAATATAGATTTCACGACCGATGTCGGGATTTGATGAGAACACCGCCATGCGTTTGGCGAGATGGTCTGCGGGAAGCTTGGCATATAATTCATCAGCCTGGTTTCCCAAGCGTGCATCCCAAATTTTCCGACCTGGTGAAATGACCTGCATGCGTGAAACCAAGCCACCCATGCTGTGTCCGATAAGCACCATCTTTTTTGGTTGCCCAAAAAGTGACTTCATCGCTGCAAGTTCCTCACGCAAACGCATCGATGAGTAGGCGATTGGCCAGCCAGTTGGGTAGTAATAAAGCATGAATTGATAGTGACCTCGGAGTTTGGGATCAGCGCGCAGTTCGTTAATTACATCACGCCACATGCGAGGGTGGGAGCTCAAACCATGCACGAGTAAGACAGGAATCCGCTCAGGATCATAAGGTTCCAGCAGGATAAGTTCGGAATCTAAGTTACCAGGGTGAACCAATCCGGTGAAAGCCAATTTGAATTCATTGATATCGATGGTTTGCTTGACGATGGGCGCAGTGAAGTCCGCAGCGAGGGGATAGTTGGTTCGTCCGAGGTCGACCCGTGAGATGTAAGTTGGATCATAGCCGACCAGTGATGCATCGCGAACTCCGTCTGCACTCGCGATACTGTTAAATGTTAGGACCCCTGTGATGGGTTCTAAATAACTACGCCGACTCACAAATCGCCGCACCTTAGGATCGGTAGGACGCTTCCAAACTGGAGCAAATGGAGCGCCAACCCCTTCATCGGTGTACCAATTTTTGCAGAGTGTGTGTTTGATCTGATCGGCCGGTTCGATCGACTCCAAGCGCGCCAATGGATAGACTCCTGGTTTAGGTGCCATGGCAGCATTCACTCGGTAACTGAGGCCCACGTAGGTGAATGTCTTCACTGGAGTGGCTTGCGGTCCGACAAAGTTTATGGCGATATCTTCAGTCGCTTTTTTTATAATCCTCAGTGCGTGCTGTTGATTTTCTGAGAGTTGATCGATGGCACTGATCTTGCCCCCATCGGTATCCAGTTGTCCCCATGCGATTTCTGCGGCACGCATTTGATAGACTGCGGCTGCCTCGGAGTTTTGTGTGATTTTATCGGCTTTTTTTAGTAAGTCATCGGCATCTGCGAGCGTCGTCCTATTCAGTTCTATTCTCGATTTTTCTGCAACAGGAAGATAGGTGCTACAAGAAGCCACGAAGATCGTCGTGAGAATGACAAAGTGACGTGTGGGGTGATACCACAGTGTGGAAGAACTTGTTTTTAACATTAGGATTTAGTGGTGATAATTAATTACTTAAGCTGTTTATTGCATCGGGCTGTCTTTGATAAACGATTTAGTCGCGAGGAGGCGGAGAGATCGTTTTGCTTTGGTAGATTCGGCTCCTTTGATGTAAGCGCTGGAAATGGTGCCCTTGAGTTCGAGAAGTTCATCCAACATGGTTTCTAAATTGACAATCACTTCTCCTGTTAGTTCGACGGTTGCATTCGTCTGACTGCCATCAGAGCGAAAAATCCCGCCTGATGTTTGGATCGACACGTCAATGACGGCCACGCGGCGCTTTTCTGCGGTGCGAACTTGGCGGAGTCTCATGGTGGCAATGGTCTTAGTCTGAGACATTTCACTATCAATGAGTATTCGAACCCAAGTGGGATCAAATTCCCATGAGTCTCCGACGTTGAGTTCGCGGTTTGGATACCAATCGCGTTTCAAATAGACTGTGAGTTCGTTGATTTCTTTTTGTACACGGGTGAGTGGGACTGATCCATCGAGTTCGAATTTCCAATCTGCTGTCGGCGTTTTCGACATCGAAAAAATTTTACCGACGAGAGGACTTTTTTCGGTGATTTTTTGCTCTTTGCCATTAACCAATGATTTGGTGATGGTGGTGATTTTAGGGACTCGGACCATTCCGCGGCGGGTGCCATCTGCGGCAGGAGTGCGGAAAGTCCAGACGATATCTCGCTCGCGGATGATTTCGAAGGGATCGGTGATGGATTTACCAATGATATTTTTTTGAACCGTATCGCCTTTCGTTTCAGAAAAAGTTACCAGTCGGACGCTTTCGCCTGGTTGGCCACGAACGGGTCCAATGATAATGCCGCCGGATGCAGCCGAAATGAGAGTTAAAATGATGAATCCGATATATTTCATATCTAGGCAGTTTTCGATTTCGTGATTGGAGGGTCAATTCCAATCCGTGACAAGCTCGGAGAATCTACACTGCTAGAGGAGTAGTAGCCAAATTGGCTGTGGCCAGAATCCGATGACTACTACCGCGACGGTGAGCAATGCGATGCACCACTTGCTGATGCACGGCAGAACAATGGACTTGGCGTCATCAGCAGGTGATGTCCACCAGATGGCACGCACGACTTTAAAATAATAGTAAAATCCAGCAGCCGCAGCGATGAAAGCAATGCCGACACCCCACCAAAGACCGGCTTGAACGGCGAGCGCGAAGACAAGAAATTTACCAATAAATCCGGCAGTGAGCGGGACACCTGCAAGTGCGGATAGAAGAACGGTGAGGGCAATTGCCAGCGATGGATTAGTCTTTCCCAGACCATTGAAGTCCGAGATGTTTTCACCGTCACGCTGGATACGCACTTGCGAGAGGATAAAGAAGACACCGAATGTCATAAATAAATAGGTGGCTAGATAGAATGAAACTACTTTCACAGAACCTTCAGAAGTTGGCGTCTCTGGGCTCCAGGCTGCGAGTGCGAGGATTAGAAATCCAGCATGCGCGATCGACGAGTATGCCAGCAAGCGCTTGAAATTGGATTGGGAAATGGCTGCTAGATTACCAAACAGCAAAGTGGCGCATGCCAGAATGAGCAGCAGCGTCATGATCGGTCCGTGGGTGATCTTGCTGGCTAAGAATGGCTCCAAGAAACGAATGGTCAGAATGAATCCTGCAGCTTTTGAACCTACTGATAGAAATGCTGTCACAGGGGTGGGTGCGCCCTGATAGACATCCGGAATCCATACTTGCATTGGTACCGCGCCGATCTTGAATCCTAGGCTGACGATGACAAGTGCGACCCCGAAAAGCAGCGGCGTGAGTTGGACATTTGCTCCGCCATCGGCTTGAAGAAGGGTGGAAATAGCGTCAAAGTTCATCGTTCCAAGCGAACCATAAATCCAAGCGATCCCGTAAACAAGGAAGCCCGTGCTTAGCGCTCCGAGGATCAAATATTTCACCCCTGCTTCTAACGAACCAACATTGCGCCGCATGTAGGCTACGAGAACGTAAAATGTGACCGTGATGAGTTCGAGTGCGACAAACGCACCCGCAAGATCTTTGGCAGATGCGAGCCACATCATTCCTGCACAGGCGAAAATAGGTAACACGTAAAATTCGCCAGTTCCTGATTCTGAATCTGGATTTTCGGTAAATCTAGCGAGAATTTTACGATAATCAATCGCCAGAAGAATGACCATGATGGTGGTGACGATTGCGAAGATTTTATAGAATTTCGCAAGGCAATCGAAGTTGTAAAATTGCCACAACGGCCATTTAGCCCATTCGGCGTGAGGTTTTGCATCTGGCCCAATGGCGACACAGGTGAGTCCAAGGATTACCGTTAGACCAATGGCAGCAGAGATTCCGACCCATGCTTTATTTTTGCACGAGCAAAAGGTCTCTGCCATGAGCAAGAAGATGCCAAGGGTGACGGTGAGGGCTTCGAGGTAGTAGGCGGGCATGAGGAAAAAATAGGTCGCTAGGTCGAGTGGGTCTTACTTTAGCAAGTTGAGCAAAATATTTGGATAAAGACCGACGGCCAAAAGGACTACGATGAGGATAATGGCAGGAATGCGGTCTGTTAGGGTCGTGTCTGCAGCGGATATGGTGGATTTCACTAATGGCCCATGGAAGATGTCCCGGTAAGCACGCAGCATGTAAACCGCTGAAATCACCACGCCCCAGATGGAAAGGATGCAAGCGATTTGAACGGGACCGAGACCTGTCGTGCCGTCGTAACTTTTAAACGCAGAGAGGAAGACTAGGATTTCACCAGAGAAGTTTGCGAGACCGGGAAGTCCAATGGATGCCATCGCGGCGATTCCAAAAACAAAAGCGAGACGAGGAGCATTTTTTGCGAGGCCACCGAGTTCTTGTAGGTCGAGCGTTCCAGTACTTCGCTCAATCCGGTCAGTCAGGGCAAAAAGCAGCGCGATGGAAGCACCATGAGCGAACATCAAAACGATGGCGGCAGATCGAGCAAGTGGATTTTCCGGAAAGGCAATTAAAGCCGCAATGGCTAAGAAAATATAGCCCATGTGCATTACGGATGAATTACCGAGCATTAAATCTAACCGCTTTTGTGAAATAGTGATCCAACCGATCCATAGGATATTACCCAGTAGCATGAATAGAATGGGGGTAAGCCAGAATTGCAGGCCCACTGGAACGAGTGGTATCGCCAGCCGGAGCAGGCCGTAGAGACCGAATTTTTTCAAAACGCCAGCGTGGAGCATTGCTGTTGGCGCAGGAGCACTGGCATAAGCAGGGGCTGCCCACGAGTGGAATGGAAACAGCGAAACCAATGAACCAAAACCAACAACAAGCAAAGCTGCAATCGGTTTTTGAATAGATGGATCAATTTTGCTAGGGAATTTCAACATTTCCACCATATTGAAAGTTTCCGTTAAATTGGCGAGCCACACCAGTCCAGCGAGAAGAACGACCGAGCCAAGACCCAGATAGATTGTGATTTTCCACGCTGTTTGGTGGCGGTCACCCCGGCCGAGGATCCCAATCATGAGGAAGGTCGGAACGAGTGCTAACTCGTGAAAGGCGTAGAAGAAGAATAAATCCGTCGCGGCGAATGCTCCGATGGCGCCGCTGGAAATGAGAAGCGATGACCCGTAGTAAAGTTTTTCCCGTCCAGAGGGCGATTTTCCTGAGAGCACCGCGGCAAGAGTGACGATCACCGCGAGCAGAACCATGACAACGCTCATTCCATCAATGAATCCGAAGGCGAGGTTGATTTGTGGCTTGGCGAGGACTTGTGTGGAGAATGACCAGCAAGCGCAATGCCAGGTGCAGGCAGCATAAATGCCGATTGCAAGGTTGATAGACGCTGAGACGATGGCGGTGAGGCGAGCAGGTGCACCAATAAGAATCGCGATGAAGGCAGCGATTGGAAGAAAAACGAGAAGAAGGAGCATTGAGAAAGTTTGCTAGTTGCTAGATTTCAGAGATTGGATGGCGAGTTGCGGTTGCAGTGGTTGAATTGATTCACCTACTGAACTTAGAATGCAGTAAAATAAATGACGAGGATCACGCCGAGACCGAAACAAAATGCGTAGCCTTGCAGGCTACCGGACTGCACTCTTCGGAAGATGTTTCCAACTGATTCAGCCGAGCGACTGAGTCCACCGACCATCAAACCATTGATGAAAAGTTCGTCAAAGAATGCAATTAACGAAGCGAAAGCATCTTGGAAATATCGCACGATAAAATTGTCGTAAAACCCGTCGATGTAGAAGCGGTTCTTTAGAAGTGGAATCGAGAGTGGGTCCTGATTCTTGCCGACATATAGGACGAATCCAGAAATCAAGCCGAGGACAAGAGCCGTGATCGAAAAGCCCAAGATAACGAAGTGGCCGTGCGCATGTTCTTGGGCGTGTGTCCTTGGATCAATGGCGCAAAGTGGTCCAGCGATCCAAGCGGATCCGATGGCCATGCCAGCAAGAATGATGAGTGGAAGCCACATCAACGGACCGACTTCATGAGCGTGATCCGCCTGATCAGAACGGGTTTTCCCAAGGAAAGTGACCACAAATGCCCGAGTCATATAAAAGGTTGTTAGGAACGCGACAAAAACGGCGATTCCGAAAAGAATTTTATCGTGATTGTAGGCAGCTGTTAGAATTTCCTCTTTTGAGTAGAAGCCCGATGTGACGTAAGGCACCGCGATGAGTGCAGCGGTACCAATGCCGAACGTAATTCCAGTGATAGGCATCTTCTTCAAGAGACCGCCCATTTTCCAAATATCTTGTTCGTGATGACACGCGTAGATGATCGCGCCGGCGCCGAGGAAAAGCAGTGCTTTGAACCATGCGTGAGTGAATAGGTGAAACATGGCAGCCTCGCCAGAGTTGAGTCCCACGGCCATGACCATGTAGCCAAGTTGAGAAAGTGTGGAGTAGGCGAGAACGCGTTTGATGTCGTCTTGCTGAGTGGCCATGAGCGCGGCGACGAGTGATGTGATGCCACCAGTCCATGCAATAAACTGACTCGCTTGCAAGCCCTCGAAATTTTCGAGGCCTAGAGTGAGTTGTAAGCGGAATAACATGTAGACACCTGCGGCGACCATCGTTGCAGCGTGAATCAATGCGGACACGGGCGTCGGTCCCTCCATGGCGTCGGGGAGCCAAACGTGAAGTGGCAGTTGTGCGGATTTCCCAATAGCCCCGCAGAAAATGCAAAGCACGGCAGCGGAGAGTACGCCGCCGCAGAACACAGGATTCGCTTTTTGGAAAAGTTCCAGACCCGCTTGCATTTGGTCGAACGCAAGGTGTCCGGTGATGCCCCAGAGCATGAGAATTCCCACCATGAATCCAAAGTCGCCTACACGGTTACAAAGGAATGCTTTCTTTGCAGCGTTTGCTGCGGTGTCTTTTTCATACCAGTGACCGATGAGCAGGTACGAACTGAGGCCGACCAATTCCCAGAAGATGAAGGTCATGATGAAATTGTCAGCCAAGACGATGCCGGTCATTGAGAACATAAACAGCGAAAGTCCGGTGAAATACCGCGCCTTGGCTGCATCGTCCTTCATGTATGCTAACGAAAAAATATGCACCAAAAGACCAACGCCAGTTACCACGATCATCATACCCGTGGAAAGTTGGTCTAGTTTGATGCCGATATTGATCGAAAATTCACCGATTGTGGCCCAAGCAAAGTGGGATGTTTCATTTTTGCCTAACAAGAGAACAGCAATCACGAACGTCACAAGTGCCGAGGCCACGGAAAGCGTAGGCGCGAGTCCTGTCTTTTTGAGAGCGAGTTGGTTCGCCACCGCGACAGCGAGCGGCAGGAAGAGTAAAATCCAAGCGAGGTTCATGGCAGTTATAAAATCTGGATCAGCCTTTTAGCGAGGTGAGTTCGTCCGTGTGGATGGTTTGTCGTGCGCGGTAGAGGGCAACGATGATCGCGAGGCCGACTGCTACTTCTGCAGCAGCCACCGTTACTACGAAAAAGACGAGCATTTGTCCGTTCGTATCGGGAAGCCCGTTAGGGGCCGGATTGAAACGAGAAAATGCAACCAATGAAAGATTCGCTGCGCTGAGCATCAGCTCGAGGCACATGAAGACAATGATGATGTTTCTGCGTAAAACCACGCCAGCAAGTCCCATGGCAAATAAGAGTCCGGAGACGAGGAGGTAGTCGTTGAGTGTGGCCATGAAAAAAACTAGGTTTGGGTGTTAGTCGGCTTGGCGTTTTGAAAGAACCACAACCCCGATGGTGGCAACGAGAAGAAGGACACCGAGAATCTGAAGCTGGAGATTGTTTTGTGTAAATAGAGTGTGTCCGATGAGATGAACGTCCGGGAGTTTTCCTTGGCTGAGCGTGGTGGCAATCTTACTGGTTGGAGGAAAGCTGTTCGCGGCGAATGCGAGTGTTTTGGCCGAGAGGTCGGGGGCGATTTTGTTTGGCGAGCGAGAAAGCACGCCGATGAGTTGCACCGTGAAAACCACGAACAAAACAACGCCCGCAGCGATGGGTAGAAGGGGTTTAGCAGCTTTTTCCTCATCCTTGAGATCGAGCAGCATGATGATGAAAACAAACAACACCATCACCGCACCCGTGTAGACTAGGATCTGGATCACCCCGACGAAAAATGCGCTTAGGCCGATGAACAATCCTGCGAGACCGACAAAACAGGCAACCACAGATAACGCACTGGAAACAGGATTGCGGAAGGCGATGACCGCCCCACCACCCATGAGCATTAGGGCTGATAGAATCCAGAAAAGATAAGAGGGCATTTCGTTGTCAGTGATTGGTCGATTGTTATGGGTCTAGGTCAGGAGTAATCCGTTTCAATTTTAAACCCATAATTTAGCCTTATTTGAGCTCATTCCACTTGTTGACGAGCCCAACGCGGGTTCCGCCGATTTCGTAGAGCTTCTTTTTATCGTGAACCATGTCAGCACGTTTGAGTCCGGTGATCAGGTAGTCCTTGCGCAGATAGATCGCTTGCTCTGGGCAGACTTCCTCGCACATCCCGCAATAAATGCAGCGGATCATATCAATATCGAATTCTAACGGGCGCTTTTCAACTTTTGCCCATGGATCGTCCGAAGGGATTTCAGATGGGGTGATCTTAATCGCTTTGGGTGGGCATATGAATTCGCAAAGCTGGCAGGAAACACAGCGCTCGCGACCTTGTTCGTCCGTGACGAGGGCGGGGGCGCCACGGTAGTATTCTGGCATGTGCTCATCCCAGCGCTGTTCCGGAAACTGCATGGTAATGCCGAGACCCGAAGACGCCAGGCTCTCTGCGCCGACTGATTTACCACGCAGCGTTTTGATTGCGTGACTCATGGTTAGGAAAAACCCTTTGATAAGGGCTCCAAAATAAATTTTTTCTCCGAAATTGAGTTTCGGGCGCTGAAGTTTAACGATGGCCATGTATTGAAGATGTGCGATTATTTGACTTAGGCACGAAGAACTTTTGCGGTGTCCTCCGAGACCTTGGCAACCCAGATCACCGCGGCGGTAACGATTACGAGTAGCACCGCGCCACTGGTGATGATCACTGATTTGAGTTGCGGCGCAGCTACGATTAGCGCTGCTAGAAAAACGTTAATGAGTGCGGCCTCAAAGAAAACGACCCAGCCAAGTTTCATAAGTTGGTCGTAACGGAAGCGTGGCACTGTCCAGCGAACCAGAATGAAAAATAAGATGAAAGCTAACAACTTGGTGAGAAAGCAACCCATGTGAATGAGTCCACCGAAGTAGATATTCCCGATGTGCAGCTTACTCACCCACGCATCAAGGCCAAAACCAATAGACCAACCACCGAGAAAAAGCGTAATAATGAGAGCGGAACCTATTACCATCGCAGCATACTCACCCATGAAAAACATCGCGAATTTCATCGATGAGTATTCCGTGTGATAACCGCCAACAAGTTCGGTTTCGCATTCTGGAAGGTCAAAGGGCATTCGATTGGTTTCGGCGAAGATCGATATGGTGAAAATCAAGAAGGCAATCGCGGCGGGAAACCAGAAGAGCGCTGTGTTTAGATCTGGAAGCCCGAGGTGACCATTTTTCCAAAGCGGCAAGAGGAGCCAACCGTGGTCAGCTTGTTGCTGTACAATGGTGCTGAGGTTGAGATCGCCATAATACATGAGCACCGGAATGATCGATAGTCCGAGTGCGATTTCATAAGAAATCATCTGTGCTGTTGAGCGGACGCCGCCGATGAAAGGAAACTTCGAGTTAGAAGACCAACCCGCGAGGGTGATGCCGTAGACGGAGAGAGAAGCGACGGAGAAAATGAACAATGGCCCGATGTCGAGGTCCGCGATGACGAGCTTTTCACTGTGCCCAAAGATGCTGATGGGTGATCCAAATGGCACGACGCAGACAGTGATGAGGGCGGGGACGACGGTGAGTGCCGGAGCCATCCAGTAAAATGCCTTGCGGACGTGATTGGGGGTGAAATCCTCTTTGAGAAACAACTTCAGGCCATCTGCAATAGGTTGAATAAGTCCAAAAAAATGAAAATCTTTTTTAAATCCTAACAAAGTTAATGGAATGCCGACGCGGTTCGGTCCTACACGATCTTGGATGATAGCGGAGAAGCGTCGCTCGAAGTAAACTGAAAGTGGAACGAGCGGAAGAACCACCACGAAAGTCAGAATGACGATTTTGGTGACGATGATGGCAATTTGAAAAATAATTTCCGGCATGAGATGAAGGTAGATTTAACCATTGATAAGCCCTGCAGCTTTGCGGGCACGTTCGTTGGCGAGAAGTGGAATCTGATAATCGGTAACAACAATCTCGACGCCTTGGTGACCGATTTTAGAAAGTGTGAGACCGTTCAACGCTGTGACGTTCTCGGCGAGTGCTTTGAAGACATCTTCAATATGATAGACTTCGTTTTTATCGCCGGAGAGTGCGAGAATGAAATCACGAAGGATTTCCCAGTCATCGTGCGATTGCCCTTGTGGCTCCACGGCTCGATTCAGACGTTGTAGACGACCTGATAGATTGACCATCGATCCACGCTTTTCGGCGAAGGCGGCGGAAGGAAGGACGATATGAGCTTGGTTAGCAGTTGGGTTTGCCAGGACACTTGTTTGTAGCAGGAAATCGAGTTTACCGAGATCGGTGTCGGTGAAATTCGCATCGCTGATCACATCCTCGCCAAGGATAATGAGTGACCTGATCGAGCCATTGCGAACGCCATCGCGGATGGAATCAAGTTTTTCGTATGGATCGTCTGTTCCGAAAATCAGCTTTGCACCCGTTGTGTTCGGGTTGCGGTCTGCGGCGACGAGTAACGCATCTGCATCTGCAAAACGTGGTACTAACGAGAGGTGATGGGTGCCGATCTCTGCGGCAAGAGTGCGAGTGAGAAAGAGTTCCTCGTTGGTCATACGACCTGAAGCAATGATCGCAGTTTGCGCTGCTGGAATGGCTTTGGTTTGCGCTGCGGCATGTGAAATGGCCGAATTCCAAGTGATGGGTTGAAAAGTTGCGGATGGGGTATTGGTAATTCTTGTTAAAGGTTCCGTGAGACGAGCCTCGCTGTCGATGAAATGAAAATTCAGGCGATGGGAATCTGGCATCCATGCTGAGTTCACCTCATCGTTAAGGCGCGGAGTGATGCGGTGAATCTTATTTTCACGGGTCCATACAGTGATGTTGGTGCCGGTTCCACAATTCACGTCGATGGTTGGAGTTTCTTTGAGAAACCAGACACGCATTTGAAAGCGGAAGTCGTTAGAAGTTAGCGCACCCACTGGGCATATGTCAGCAGTGTTTAGCGAGTAGTTCGAATCCAACAGTCGATCCGGATGAACGGTCAGGGTGGTGTGAGTGCCGCGCTGAGTAAAACCAAGTACTGGATCTCCGGCAACTTCGTCCATAAAACGAATGCAACGACTGCACATGATGCATCGTTCGTCATCTAACCGTATCCTAGGACCAATATCGACATTTTTCGGCTTTTTCACCTTCATGTCCACAAATCGAGAAACTCCACGACCATGTTGGACGGATTGTTCTTGTAGGCGGCATTCACCTGCTTGGTCGCAGATTGGGCAGTCTAGAGGATGATTGATTAGAAGGAACTCCATCACGCCCTCGCGACATTTTTCGACTAAATCTCCACGGGTACGAATGCCCATGTTTTCGCTGACTGTGTTGGCGCAGGCGATGACGGGGCGTGGCGTCCAGACGATTGCCTCGTAACCAGTCTCGTCGAGTTGGGCTTCTTGTCCGGGGGCTGGTCGTGGAGGCATGCCTATTTGAACTAGGCACATCCGGCAATTTCCGGGAGAAGTCAGTTTGGGGTGATAACAATAATGTGGGACGATCACTTCCGCTTGTCGGCAAGCTTCGATCATCCGAGTGCCTTTGGGAAATTGATGCCAGACACCGTCAATCTGAACGTTGACCAAGCCTTGTTCAGCGGCTTGGCTTTTTGGTGATTTCATTTCCGCAGTCGCCGAAGGTGTGTCGCTCATGGCTTAATTGAAGCGTCGGACACTGGTGCGAAAAGAGTCCGAAATCGCTCGCGCGGAAATATGTCTAGCTCAGGCGGATGCGGCAAGCGCGCTTTGTGAAAAATTTCACAAGCCTTATTTCACAGATATCGGTACTCATGACCCATCATGAGATCCTCTCGTGACGTTGCTATCTAAGCGACGGCAACCAAAATTAAATCTCCTGCCAAGCCGGCTTATTAGCATAAACCCAGCGATAATAGTCAGATTTCTCTAAGAAACTGGCTGCCGACTCGTCGAGACAGACCTTGGCAACTGGGTGCATTTGTAGAATTGACGCCGGATTCATCGCGCTAACGGGTCCTTCCACCGCATTTACGACGGCCTGCGCCTTGTTGGTGCCGAATGCTAGCATTAGGACTTCTCTTGCCTCCATGATTGTGCCGATGCCCATGGTGATCACGTGTCGAGGTACGTCGTTCTCGTTACCGAAGAAACGTGCGTTGTCGTGACAGGTTTGCTGAGTCAGTGTTTTGATCCGAGTGCGCGAAGCGAGTGACGATGTCGGTTCATTAAAACCCATGTGGCCGTTAGTGCCGATACCTAACAGTTGCATATCAATGCCACCTGCAGCCTTAATTAGTTGCTCGTATTGCTGACAAATTTTAGAAATGTCTTTTGCGTTGCCATCTGGAATGTGCACGTTTTGTTTACGAATATTGATGTGCCCGAACAAATTTTCCCACATGAAATGGTAGTAGGATTGAGGATGCTCGAATGGAAGACCGATGTATTCGTCGAGATTGAAAGTTTTGACCTCAGACCAGTCGAGATTCATTTCGATTAAGGTCTGATAGAGCATCAACGGAGTGCTGCCAGTCGCCAGTCCAAGTACTGTGGATGGGTGATTTCGTATTTGACGAGCGATGATCTTCGCCGCGACATGAGTGGCCGTCTGTGGGTTCGACTGGATGATGACTTCCATGTTAGATTAATCCAAGTCGTTTATTGAGTTGATTAGAAACATCAGTATTGAATCGCTGAATAAAATGACTAATGTAGGCAACAATATCACTGGAGTCATCTAGAATCAAAGGCGTTAGGTCGATGCCGAAAATCACCTGAGTTGCAGAATCGGTCGAGTGGGAATCATAGAAAGTCGCATTGGCGGCACGACGTCCAAGAATGGCGAGATCATAGCGCTTGCCTCCTGAGATTTGTGAGTCAAACACGGCGTTGAGAGCGGCAGCGAGATCATCATGGCCACTGACATCCATAAGGACTTTATCTTCGTCAGCTAGCCAGTCCAAGTTTCGCCAAACTTCGCAACCGATAACTTTTTTTGGACGGATTGAAATAGGCAACTCTCGGATTGCTTCGATGACGGCCAAAGCCACGCCGATGTGTGTTTCGTGTTTGTCGGCTGGATTGTGAGTGTAGACAAAGTCAGGTTGGGTTGTATTCAGAATCGTCAGGATATCATTTTTTAGTGACGAATCAGTTGAGCTTTTAATCACGCTGCTCGGATAATCAAGTTGAAGCATCGCGCCAAACTTTCCAACTAACGCGGCGGCATTCTGTTCATTTCTCCGAACAGCCATCATTTCCAGGTCAGAAAATTCTGAGTAAGGTCCACAACGTGCGCTACCAGCCCCGTTTGTACAGGTAACCCCTCCAAACCATTTTTCGCTTTGGTCGATGCATTCGACGATGCCATGAAAAGCCATAAACTCTAAATCATCTTGGTGTGCGCCGATCCCGAGATGGGTGATACGCGTCAGGGCCTGCATCTCCATAGCGCCATCAGGAATAAATAGTTCCGCAGTAGAATGATGCAGCTTCATGTTTAATGATTTGATGGAACGTTACTGCTTACCTGTTTGAAAATCACCAACCCTTACGATACTCCTCGCGGACAAATGGATTAGCTTCTGCTAGATCAAATTTCAAGTCGCGATAGTTCCAGGCGAGCGTGGTTTGCGGAAAACGTGATGCTACGCCACCCAAGAGAATTGCTTCGGTAAGCGGACCGGCGTAGGCGAAGCTCGCTGTGGTTTCACCGTTGCCCCTGCAGGCTTCGACGAATTGCTCCCAATGGTTGAGTCCTTTCACTCTCGGAAGTTGATATCCCTTAAACTTTTCTTTGGGAAATAATTCTGGTAAGCTCGGATGTGGTAGAAGAATCACTCCATCTGTGCCGATAAAAATCGACCCCTGATCTGGAAACTCCTTGCCTTCGAGTAAAGCAATTACCTCGGCGGGTGGTCTAGCTGCACCATCATACCATGTCACCTTCAGTGATTTACCCTCGGTCATAGGAGTTCCATTAAAGGTGTAAATAACTTTGCTATCAATCGCCCAATTCCATTGGTTCGGTGCTGGTCCTTCGGAGCGGACTGAAACGGGACCACCTAGACCAAGGCCTTCGAACACGGGATCCATGATGTGGCATCCCATATCGCCAAGGGTACCGGTGCCGAAATCTAGACGCTTGCGCCAATTTCCAGGATGATAGTACTCGCCGCCGATGAACGGGCGCTCGCTACGAACCCCTAACCATAAGTCCCAATTAAATTCCGCAGGCACAGGGTCACTAACATCTGGTCGGACTAATGGATCTCCCCAAGTTTTAGATGACCATGAATGGACCTCTTTAATTTTCCCGATAGCGTGATCTTGGATGAGTCGCGCGGCGATTCGGTAATATGCGGAAGAATGAATTTGAATTCCCATCTGAGTGACCACCTTTGATTTACTGGCTAATTCGGTCATCTGTCGAACTTCATGCAAATTATGAGCGAGAGGTTTCTGACCATAAACGTGCTTACCCATTTGCATCGCTCTCATGCCGATAGGCGCGTGCATGTGGTCTGGTGTGGAAACATTTACCGAGTCGATGTTGTTCGCTTCTTTGTCGAGTAATTCACGCCAGTCTTGGTAGATTCTTGCATTTGGAAATTGCTTCCTTGCGTCAACTGTTTGAGTGAGGTCGACATCGCATATCGCAACAATTTCGACATTTTTACATTCGGCGATTTGGGTAAGATCAGACCAAGCCATGCCACCTGCACCAAAACCTGCATGACGCAGAGGTTTGCTGGTTTCTTGCGCAAAAAGGTTGCTACTAACGAATGGCGCACTTGCTGCGGATGTGCCTAGAAGCTTAAGTAACGAGCGTCGGGAATAGAGCGGATGATTTTTCATGATTTTAGCGGGGAGGACTCAGGGAATGGATTTGATAGAAATATTGCGGAAAGCAACCGGATCATCGTGACCAGCAATTCCAAAATGTCCGCTGGTGAGGTTTTTACCGGGGTGGGGGCTAGATCCCATGAACTCAGTTACTTTGCTCAAGTCGGTATTAAGGATTAAAGTGCCGTTCAATTCGACCTTGATGGTTGATCCAATCACTGTGACCTCTTGGTAATTCCATTCATCAATGGGGTGATGGTATCCGCGCAATGCTGGAGACATGCCATAGGCCGATCCATGTGCCTGACGCGGATCAATTTGATCTCCGGTGGCCTTCTCGTAGTGGTCGTCTAACACCTGCAATTCACACATACCATCATAGGCAGGGTTTCCGGATCCCGGATAGCGAATCGCTAAGCCGTTATTGCCGCCAGGGGGCAGTTTGAATTCAATTCTTACAACGAAGTTTTTGAACTCTTCCTTAGTGTAAATTGTTCCGCTTTTTCCTTGTGACCAAATAATGTTAGAATCTTTGACGATGCCGCAGTCGAGAGGCCCAGACCAGCCAGCTAAATCTTTGCCATTGAAGACCGGCTTAAATCCTTCTGGATCACTTCCTCGAAGAGTATGAATCGCTTCTCCATTGCTAATTTCGCGAATGAAAAGATTTTTCCAACAAATTTCTCCACCGTGCGTTTGTAATTGAATGGGTCCCATCGGTGGGATGGGTAGATTGCGATCAAAATGGTTTTCTAATATAGATCCATTTACCGTGACTTGATCGTTGAGCCATACCCAGACCCGTGATCCTATCATTACCACACGAAGGTGGTTCCATTCGCCAAATGGTTTGTCTGCTTTCGCCAGAGGATATTTTCCATTAGATTTAATAATGTTATTCCATAGTCCACCAGAACCTTTATTAGCACCAAGGCTGAATTTTTCTTTGTCGGTCGTGTCCCAGATTTGCACCTGTGGAAAACCGCGAAGATAAATTCCGCTGTCTGCTTGCGGCACGGTTTTGTAATCTGCTAGCAGCTCAAAGTTACCGAAGTTTTTTTGGGTGGTAAGGAAGAGACCTTCGCCGTCACTCACCAGCTCATCGCCACGAACCGACCAGTGTTTGCTCAGGTCATCTAGACTGGCACTTTGTTTTGCCTTTAACTCCTCGGGCGATAGAGCTAATGTCTCTAATGGGTTTTGAGTCCCTGCACCCCACCATCCTTCTAGGTCCTTACCATTCGAGAGGTTTGAAAATCCAGGTGGAGGAGTGGTGGAGCTTGCGCGAGCACTTGCTGCTGCCAAGATCGAACAGGATATTATCAAAAAAATTCGTGGAGTAACTTTCATTATTTGGAAAAATATTAAATTTCAAGTGACTTGATAGGTAGACAATCAGGAATTAGCCCCGTTTTTGGGAGGATGGAAAAATAATCCGAGCGCCACGGCTGCAGCAAGTGAGCAGAACGTCGGAACAAGAAATAGTCCGTGGAAGTCGACGGTGCTGCCATGAGTGAATACCTCCTGCATCAGGTAGGGGCATATGGAGTTTGCCAGTAGTGCGCCGACCCCCAGAATCATGACGTTGAAAAGTCCTTGCGCACTGACACGGGCATCCTTTGGAAAATAGGCGTCGACGAAAATATAGACGGTGGCAAAGAAGAAAGCGTAACAAACGCCATGAAGAACTTGGACAAAAATAATGAGGTCTCGGTTTTCAGGAAAAAAAGCATAGACGGCAAAGCGAGCTGCGTGCCCAAGGATTCCGACAATTAGAGTCGTGCGCCAACCAAATCTCTTGAGCGTAGAACCAAGGATAAACATCGTTAGAATCTCCGCGACTTGTCCTAAGCTCATTACCGGCATGATCCAATTTCCGGGAATACCAACGCCGCCTGCATCTCGTGCTGTACCGAGAAATAATCCTGTCCAATTGAAATAACAATTATGGACGAATGAGTCCATTAGTGTGACGAGCCATAAAACGAGAACGAATGGATGCTTGAGTAACTCGAGCGCTTCCAACCAAGCAAGTTTTTCGCCGGATTGCTCTTTCTTTGGTGGGGAATGCGGCAGCAGAAAACTAAATCCAGCGAGCAATAATGATGCACCACCGGCAACAATGAATGTCCATATAGTCGCTGACTTTAATGCTTCACCGGTCAATCCGGATTCTAGGACAGTGCCTAACCAATTCACCATGCCTTGCGGGTTAGCAGCATGAACTTTATCCCAGTTTACAAAGATAAAAGTGAACGGCCATGCCGCGAGAATCCAGCCAATCGTGCCGCCCATGCGGACAAGCCCGAACTCTTTTTGAGGATCCTTCATATTCGTAAATGCGATAGAGTTCGTGATTGAAATGGTAGGAACGTATAGCAAGCAATGGGTAAGCATCAGTCCGAAAAATGGCCAGAAGCTCTTGGTAAAGGCCAGGCCAAGCATCGCAAGACCGCCGAAAAAATGGCTAAAGCTGAGGAATTTCTCTGCAGCAAACTTACGGTCGCAGAATTGATTGCTGAAAAACATTCCAACGATGGCCGCGATCGGGAAGGCATTGAGAATCCACGATTGTTGAGCCGGGGTAAAACCTAAGCTTGGGAGGTATCCGAAAATAAGTGGCAGCCATGCACCCCAGATGAAGAATTCAAGCACCATCATTGTGAATAGTTTGATTCGTATGGAACTAGTCATATTTTTAATTAGTTAGATTATTACGGGTTTATTTGTATGGACAGATTGCTCTTCGGCTTCACAAATTTGTAATGCTGCCACTCCATCGTACGCGGTGACAGCATTTGGTGGGCGTTGATGAGCGACGCAGTTGAGAATGTAGTCAATCTCCATTGTATAACCATCCGTCCCCTCGCTTTTGATAACACGAGGGGCTTGTCCAGATTCTGTTACGATCAACGCCTCCGAACCTCGTGCTAGATCGTAGTCAAGCGTGGCGTGTTCGCAATGAACGGTGTATGACATGTGGAACCCCTGCTTAAGAAGCCAACTGCCTTCTGAGTGAACAACAGGACCGTCTGGATAGTGATATTGAGTGACTACGTGATGGATTGCTCCCGATTGCCCAGCCACGCCTGAGGAAGAGACTTGCTGCGGGTAACCAAAAAGATGGTTAATAAAGTCGGTGTCGTGAATATGAAGATCAAAAAGTGCTCCACCGAGATCATTTGCACTGCTGTAAGTGTCATTTTGGCTCCAACTGGGCATTTCAGACATCCTACGAAAACTCGCCGCTAGAATTTTTCCGAAAGTTTTTTCTTCGACCACCTGCTTGAGCCAACTCCAACCCGGCCAGAATCTCATGCACATGGCCGGCATCAAATAACCAATGGACTCATCGGCAACTTCTCTCATTTTTCTAGCTTCAGCGGACTTTCTGGCAAGGGGTTTTTCGCAAAGCACATGTTTACCCGCACGAAGCGCGGCGATCGCTTGTTCCATGTGGACCGTGGTGGGTGTGCAAAGGTCGACTAACTGCACATCTGGATCCCTAAGCAAGTCATCTAGTTTATGATAAACTTTAACTTCGCTCCCGAGATCGATGTCTTCGGTCGTCTGAATATTTCCCGATACACCTGCTAGAATTCCATCGATAGGCAATCGCGTCCCACCACACACTGCGACCACGCGAGCGAGGGGGTTGTCGAGGTAAGCACGGAGGTGGGTGACTCCCATGAAACCAAGACCAACGACGGCAACGTTGACAGGACGTGTGGGGCTTGATGAAGAGTTCGGCATTTAAATTTTGTGATGGTTATCACAGTTAAGAATCACACGCCTGGCAAGATTGATGTCAGCTAAGCGCTGGTTACCGGCTTCGCGTTCAATAACTAAGTCACCAGCGAAATTGATCTTATTTAGAGTGGCAAAGAATGCTGACCAATCGACATCGCCTTCGCCTACGACCACTTCTTCGCCCCACTCTCCTTGTACACTACTGGGCAGAGCATCTTTGATATGAACTTGCTGGATCCATGGGGCTAACAAATTGAGTGCTTGGATTGGATCACCTTTGCCATAAAGTATCATGTTGGCGGGATCGAAATTGACCACGAGGTTTGTGCAATCAAGAGATTCTAACAATATAGCTAATTCTGCTGCAGTTTCTTGTCCCGTCTCAAGTCCAACGTTGATATTTTCAGCGGCAAAAATATCTGAAATAATGGATAGACGTTCCAACATTTTATGAAAAGCAGGAGCGGTTGGATCATGTGGCACAAAGCCGGCGTGAAAAGTCACAAGATTCAATCCTAGCGCTACGGCGATAGAGAAACTCTCGCGAATGTTCACCAAATTCTTTTCCCAAGTGGTATCGGGAGCCACTCCACCCGTAATGCGAATTGAATCCAAAGTCGAATAATCTTCTCCTATGCATCCGAACATTCCAGAGACGATCTCAATATTTGCTTGCTGCAAAATTTCTCCCGCATTGCTCCAAGTACTTGGAGACTTTCGAAGGGGATCAAGTGCAAGTTGGACTCGCTGGATTTGAGATGTGTACAATTTCGTTGCCAAATCCTGCGGGTTATTCGCTTGTAACGACCATGAACAGACGGCCAATCGATCAGACAAATTGATAGAGTTCATCAGAATAAGTTTTGTACGGGTGACGTTGTTGTTGGTATTAATTCTTGAGCGTAGGCAGGCTCGCCGCAGCGACTGCTTGTCCTAGGCGCCGCATTTTTTCATCGGGTACATGCATTGTTACCAAACGTGCAATTTCTGGAAACTCTTGCAACAACACTTTTTTAGCCTCCGCGAGCACAATATCCCCACCCAGTCCGGTCGTGACGCGACCCAAAATAAGCATGTGAGCGTAATCGTAAAACTCAGCATAATGGGGGATGGTGTAGCCCAAATAAACGCCAATCGTTTCGTAAATTTTCACTGCGCGTTCGTCGCCCTTTATCATTAGATTTTGTAACTCGATAAGACGTTCTGGCAGTCCAAGCTTTACTGGTAACTTGATCTTTGCAGCGGGCAAAAGTTTGTTAATTGCTTGTTGCGAGAAATACATCGCACCAACGCCAGCGTCACCGGACCATTCGTCAACCGTAGCCTTGGGATTGTAATCCACAGGAGCAAACGCAAGTTCATTGAGCCAACCTAAAATATTGCCATTTTTGTTGATAAATCCTGCAGCTTCGCTCGAACCCATGGCGACTCCTAACACTCCGTTCTGTCGAATGCTGAGTGATCCAGCAAGTGCTGTTATGTCTCCGTCATTCATCACCAGCAGCGGTACTCTCCAGTCTTTCTGGATTCGCTTAAAGACAGCAGCGGCTAGAGGGAAAGATTTACGCGGAATTGCACGCAGTAGTGAGGCAACACGGATCTCGTTATCAACAATAATTCCTGCAGAACTTCCTCCAATGGCATCCACGCGAGGCATGCAAGCCGCCGCTCGATGGAGCGCCGCAGAGATGTGATGGTAGTGGTACTCTGGGTTTTTCTGAACCTTCGGATCCCAAGGTGTTTCCTCAGTAAAAATCACTTGCCCATCCACCACCGCTGAAACTTTGTAATCACTGGCCCCAAGGTCGAAGCCGATGCGACACCCTTTGAGATTTCCCCCCGCCTCAAGATGTGACTCTTTAGCTTGAGGGACCTCGTTAGCTGTGCAGTGAAATATTTCGAATTTTCGACCATATGCAGTGGTCATCATTTGACAATCAAATTTCCGAATACCTCTTAATGAGTATATTTTACGGAGGTGATCTGCGATAACTTTTGGACCGCCAAAATGCAATTTCCAGCCCCCGCGTGACCAAAGTAGAAACTTAATGATGCGTTCGACATAGCGTAATGTTTCGGGATCTCCACTGGGATCCACTATGGTCTCGAAACGCGACAAAAGCCCATTTTCACGCTCTAATCCGATCACCAATGGAACTGCTTTTCCTTTAGCAATAATTCGGTCACGGTAGCAACGATTGTACAACACTGGAGGCAGGAAATAACGATCGAGCGGTGCCCGTACTGGCAGCGGAGGTAACACCATATCTTGTTCTTTAGATTTATGCTGACTCATAATTGCTATTCATGAATTAGCGATAGTTGACGACAAGAAACAAAACCGCCTCAATTTTTCCGGTGTTAACAATGGAATGGACGACATCTGCTCGGTAAGTCGCCGAGTCGCCTTTACTCAATGATTCATTGAAATTGCCTGATTGGAGAGATACTATCCCTTCCTCGAGTGTGAGGAATTCACGAGTACCATCCACATGTGCCTGGCTGTTTAGTGCTCCTCCTGCCGGCAGACGCAATTCGTAAAACTCAACATCTTTTTCCAAATTTAATGGCGAAAGTGTACGGATTTGACACTGACTGTCTGATCGGAAAATTTGAGCACGATCTTTAGCTCGTGTGACTTGAATGGATGAGGCCGAATCCGCGCTTTCGATTAAATCTTGCAATGATAAACCGAAGGCACGTGCAATTCGATAAGTCACACTGAGGGTTGGATTTGCACGTTCACGTTCGATTTCGCTCAGCATCGACCGACTCACCCCACTTGCAGAGGCTAATTCTTCCAATGACCATCCTCGATCGCTTCGTAGTTTCTTGACGCGTCGCCCCAAGTCTTCATTGATAGAATCAGCTTTACTCGTGTTGGAAATTTCAAGGGAATTTTTTTTTGAGATGCTCTTAGTTATCACTAATAAAAGTCATTATAGTGGATGCCTTTTCCTGTAAAGTGGAATTTGTTTGACAGGGTATTGGATCTTCATCCAATATATCGGAAACAGTCATGCCGTTACTGCTTTAATTTTAAGGCCTAACAATATCTAATGAAAGCGCTGGTTAAAGCAAAGTCAGAACGTGGGTTGTGGTTGCTAGACGTGCCAGAACCTAGTTTTGGGCCCAATGACGTTCTGATTCGAGTTCATCAAACTGGAATTTGTGGAACCGATTTTCACATTTATGAGTGGGACGCATGGGCACAAAAAACCATTAAAGTACCGATGGTGGTGGGCCACGAGTTCGTGGGTGAGGTGGTGACCTTTGGGTCTAACGTGAGTGACTTTGAAGTTGGTGAAATTGTTAGCGCCGAGGGACATGTGGTTTGTGGACGCTGTCGCAACTGTCTTGCTGGAAGACGACATCTTTGTAGAGATGCTTTTGGAATTGGTGTAAATCGCATGGGTGCTTTTGCTGAGTTTATAAGTGTTCCGATGACAAATGTGTGGCATCACGTAGTGGGAGTTGATGAGGAATTAGCCGCGATTTTTGATCCTTTTGGCAACGCCATTCATACTGCTTTATCATTTGATTTGTTAGGTGAAGACGTCCTAATCACAGGTGCTGGTCCTATCGGGATTATGGCGGTTGCGATTGCAAAACATGCAGGCGCTCGCCACGTTGTGATTACGGATATCAACGATTACAGGCTCGATCTCGCATTACAGTTAGGAGCTGATGTTGCACTCAACTCCAATAAAGGAAGTCTTGTTGAAGTACAAAAAAGTCTTGGTATGAAGGAGGGATTCGATGTGGGAATGGAAATGAGTGGAAATCCTGCAGCATTTAGTGAGCTAGTTGTAGCGATGTGTCATGGAGGTAAGATTGCACTGCTTGGGATTCCTAGTGGGCATGTGTCGATTGACTGGAGTATGGTTATTTTCAACATGCTCACGATCAAAGGGATTTACGGTCGTGAAATGTATGAAACGTGGTATAAAATGAATGTTTTATTGGAAAGCGGACTTAATATCAAGCCAGTGATTACCCACCGATTTGGCGCAAATGAATTTGAGCTTGGATTTGAAGCTATGATGAGTGGTTTGTGTGGGAAAGTTTTGCTAGATTGGAAAGTGTTCGAATAAATTAAATGCTTAAATTATGGAATTGACCATCTACCAGCACTTGGAATCAGAATTAGAAAAAATTCGTGATGCTGGGACATACAAGCACGAGCGACTGCTCTCAACACCGCAAGGGATCTTGGTTCGCACGAATAACGGAGATTCTTTATTAAATTTGTGTGCCAACAATTATCTCGGTTTAGCTCAACACCCAAGGATTAAGCAAGCTGCGCACGATGCTTTAGAAAAATGGGGCTACGGACTTGCGAGTGTGCGTTTTATTTGTGGAACACAAAATCTGCATAAGCAGCTTGAAAAAAATCTAAGTACATTTCTAGGTAGCGAAGATACAATTCTTTATGGTTCGTGTTTTGATGCAAATGCCGGATTATTTGACACGTTGATAGGAAATGAAGATGCCGTAATCAGTGACGAACTTAACCATGCATCAATCATAGACGGCATTCGACTCTGCAAGGCGCGTCGCTACCGATATCAAAGTCGCAACATGTCCGACCTTAAAGCGAAGCTGAAAGAAGCTGATCAAGCCGGTGCTCGTTTCAAGTGGATTGCGACTGATGGTGTTTTTTCCATGGACGGGCATATTGCGCCACTTCGAGAGATTTGCGATCTAGCAGATCAATTTGGCGCAATGGTTGTGGTTGATGATTCACATGCGGTTGGTTTTTTAGGAAGACGCGGAAGAGGTTCGCACGAGCACTGTGACGTAATGGGGCGGGTGGATATCATTACTGGCACACTCGGTAAGGCCTTGGGTGGCGCGAGTGGGGGATTCACCAGTGGGCGACGAGAAATGATTGAAATGCTCCGCCAACGGTCACGACCTTATTTGTTTAGTAATTCGCTAGCGCCTATGATTGCTGGTGCCTCGTTAGAAGCCTTACAAATTCTCGATGAATCAACAGTTTTACGAGACACTCTTATGCGGAACACCCATTTTTTTCGTGGAGCGATGACGGATGCTGGTTTTAACATTGTGCCGGGGACTCATCCAATTGTTCCAGTGATGCTTGGAGACGCCACGCTAGCAACGAAAGTTGCCGATGAAATGCTTAAGCAAGGAGTATATGTTGTAGGTTTTAGCTATCCTGTTGTACCAATCGGGCAGGCAAGAATACGAACCCAGATCAGCGCGGCTCACAGTATAGAGGAATTAGAACGTGCGGTCAGTGCTTTTATTAGCGTTAGAAATAAATTCAAATTTTAACAATGAGCACGCTATCTGCTACGATTCTGCTGCTTACGATCATGGATCCTTTGGGTAACGTTGCGAATTTCATGAGTGGACTACGGCAAGTGCCACCAGAAAGACGCTTCAGAGTGATTGCCAGAGAGTTGCTTGTCGCCTTGGTCATTTTAGTAACGTTTCTATTTTTTGGTCCAAGACTGTTAGGATTACTTCGACTTAGTCAGGAGGCACTATTCATCAGCGGGGGGATCGTTCTTTTTCTCATTGCATTGAAGATGATTTTTCCGACAAGCCAGAATGCAAAAGATGACTCATTGAGTGAGCCTTTTATTGTACCTTTGGCCACGCCATTGATTGCGGGGCCCTCGGTGCTTGCTACGCTGTTGGTGATGGTTAGTTCACATCCCGAACAAATGAATCGATGGTTTGTGGCTCTTTTGTCGGCTTGGAGTATTACGGCTGGAGTTCTATTATGTGCACCAGCCATTGCCCGCGTTTTAAAAGAAAAAGGCGCAATGGCTGTTGAGCGTCTTATGGGAATGCTTCTGGTGATGGTAGCGGTCCAGATGTTTTTGAATGGGCTTGAATACCATGCAAATCACTGACGCCTGATTTTCTCATACACTCATTACGGTTCGGGTTAAACGTGCCTCTTCGGCAAGAAAGGCGAGGCGGTGACCGTCAATGCCGTCGAGGCCAGATTGCAGTGCCAAGGGACCTTGGAATAGGTTCTTGAACGCGTTTACCAAGCCCCAGTCACCACCGCGATGCCCAGCATATCCAGCATCGTCTTGATGATGGATTTCTAGTGACTCGATATTTCCTTCAGCATGATGCCGAAGCCATAATTCAGGACTTCCACTCTCGTGATAAGGTTCACCACCTTTTAGTGCTGCGAGGGTTCCATAGACTTCGATTCCTCGACCGCAATCGAAGGCGGTCATCGTGTGAGTTGCAGTGATGCCATTGGTCAGTTCGCAGGCAAATACTTGATGATCTACGGTGTCATTGTCACAGTGATAGACACAGCGACCCCAGGGTGATGATTTTAGAAAATCAAGAATTCCAGCATCGTCTGTTTTTTCGTAACCATCCATGACCATGCTAAGCCATCTGCGTTTTTCCGAAAGGTAAAGGTGAGCGTCATAGATGCAATTTGAGGCTGCTGGGCATCCATCTGTGCAGCGGTTGGGCGCGCCTTCTGGAGCATTTTCTTCTCGAAACCATGTTCTGTCACCAAAACTAGAAACCGATGCTGTTGCTGCGCCACCGAGCCAACATAGGATGTCAGCGTCATGAGAGCATTTCGCCACAATCATGGGAGATGATTCGTTAGACTTTGCCCAGTGTCCGCGTACATAAGAGTGTGCTTGGTGAAATGGCTCCACCCCTTCATGAGTACGTATCGAGATAATTCGACCAATTTTTCCACTTTCGATCACCCGCTTGACTGTAGAGTAAAACGGTGTGTAACGAAGAACGAAGCCAAGGGCCACTCGGCAATTTCGCTGACGGGCTTTCCGGTCGATTTCCTCGCACCTTTCAAGAGTTTCTGCAGCAGGTTTTTCTAGCAAAAGATCATAACCTAAATCAATTGCACGAATTGCGTGTTCAAAATGTTGTGAGTCTTGAGTCGCGATAATCAACACATCCGCTAGCTTCCCAGCTGCAAAAAAAGACTCAGATGAATCAAATTCTTGGATTTCGCCTGGTGTTGAGAGAGACGAAACTGCGTTACGACGTGTCGACACAAGATCCGCCGCTGCGGTCAGACGGTATCGATCTTCAAATGAAACGATGAGTTTTGCGTAGGTTCTTCCTCTAGAACCACATCCCAGTATAGCGATTGAAAGTTGCATAGACATGACATATCGAAAAGTTAAATGGATTATCTGTCTATAATTTTTTTGTGAAGTTAATCACTTAAATAGAAATTATCGTTAGATTGTAAGTCAACCAGACCTGAACTGGGTAGGGGTCACACTTGTCACTGCACGGAACGCACGGGTGAATGCACTGTGATCGTAAAATCCGCATTCGAGTGCGATGTCTGCAATGGTGCGATGCGATTCTTTAAGCAAGCGTGATGCTGCAGCGATTCGAGTTTTGGTGATCAACTGAAGTGGTGAGACTCCGAAAATACGCTTGGTCAATCTTGCAAAACGAGCTGGAGGTACGCCCGCAATTTTAGCAAGTCCACCTGGGGTTAATGCTTCAGAATAGCCGTTCTCTATTCGTCTTAGAGCGGCCGCTACTCCGCTCGGAATTTCCTTCGCTTGGATAGGACTCCTAACATCTTTAGAAATCCCAATAATACCAATAACATTACCATCAGAATCCATCAGAGGCAGTTTGGTGGTTAGGCACCAAACTGGTTTTTGTGGTACGTACCATTGGAGTTCGAGACGTTCGATGATTGGGCGCCCCGTGCATAACACCGTAGCGTCCTGTTCCGCTGGAATCCTGCCAAAATCTCCCGTACAAACTTCGCAAGGTCTTCGTCCAATCAGTTGCGACTTGCCTCGTAAACCGTGGCGTTCAACTAAAGAATTATTTACTGCGATATATCGCCCACCGATGTCCTTGATGAAAAATGCTGTGTCGGCCATATGATCAAAAAGTTGTTCAAGCAGCGTCGTATTCACGCCGCCAGCAGAAACAATATTTTTTGCAGTTATGATGTTTTTCATGCTCGTTTACTATTTAATGCCAAGACAAATTTGTTGTAATCATTCGATATTAAGATGTTGCTTTGTTCAACCACGTATCTCTTTGTATTATGAATTTTCTCAAAGATTTTTTACCATTCTTCATATCCATCTTATTTAGCATTAATTTAAGTTTGGGAGCCGTTGAGTCGGATAAGAAGCCAAACATTATTTTCATCCTCGCGGACGACCTTGGTTATGGCGATGTACAGTGCCTCAATCCGAAACGCGGAAAGATCAAGACTCCGCAGCTTGATAAGCTTGCCTCGCAAGGAATGACGTTTACAGACAGTCACAGCGGTTCTTCGGTTTGTACTCCGACGCGATACGGTCTTCTCACGGGTCGTTATGCTTGGCGCACTCGTTTGCAAAATGGAGTTTTTGATGGTTACGTTTCACCGCTCATTACTGCCGATCGTTTGACTCTTCCATTATTACTGAAACAGAATGGATATCAGACTGCCTGCATTGGTAAATGGCACCTAGGATTTACCATCGATGGCGCAGACAAATCCGGCTACGCCCCGAATCAGAAAAACCCAAAAACCAAATGGACTGGAGCACCGATTGGAGCGGTTACCCGCGATGGACCGCTTTCTAGAGGGTTCGATACTTTTTTTGGATTTCATCACGCCCGCATGATGAGGTCGGTGTTTGTAGGTGACCGTGTCAGTGAATTCATCGATCCAGTTGAAATGCTTCCAGCGTTGGTAAAACGGAGTTGTGACTTCATTTCAAGTCAGGCTGATGCTTCGAAACCATTTTTTCTCTATCTCCCGTTAGGATCGCCTCATGACCCCATCGTCCCATCTAAAGAATGGTTAGGAAAAAGTGGTCTCGGCATTTATGCCGATTATGTTATGCAAACAGACGCGGCTGTGGGTGAATTGCTTCAGGCACTGGATCGATCTGGACTTGCAAATAACACGCTAGTAATTTTCACCAGCGACAATGGTTGCGCGGCGGTGGCTGGGATTGAAAAACTTGCAAGTCAGGGTCACTTTGTGAGTGGGGATTATCGCGGTTCTAAGAGCGATATTTGGGACGGTGGTCATCGAGTGCCGTTTCTTGTCCGTTGGCCTGACAAGGTTAAGCCTGGATCGCAAAGTAAGCAACTAGTTTGCCTAACTGATTTTATAGCTACTTGCGCTGAAATTCTATCAGTAAAATTTCCTGATGGAGCTGCTGAAGACAGTGTAAGTTTTTTAGGCTCGCTTCTGAGTAAAGATACAATCGTACCACGTTCTGCTGTAGTGCATCACAGCAGCAATGGTAAATTTGCAATCCGAGATGGTAATTGGAAGTTGGTTTTTTGCCCCGGATCTGGTGGTTGGAGTGATCCCACAGACGGTGATGCAACTAAATTATCATTACCGTTATTGCAGCTTTACGATTTAGAGAACGATGTTGGCGAAACTAAGAATTTGCAGGATACCCATCCTGAAGTTGTTGGCCGCATGAAGAGCCTAATCCAAAAAATTATCACTGACGGTCGTAGCACACTCGGAGTCAATCAATCGAATGACGTGGAAGTTAAATTTCACAACAACTGACAGCGATCTGGCATTGTTAATCGTTAATGATGAGTTGGAAATTTTTCCTTTCCATTCACTTCAAATACGTTTCACCACAGTTGTGCCACTTTTCATCAGGACATGCAATTAAGCACCAAGACAAGGAAGTTACCACCTACTAATCTTATATCAGATTATTTCAAATATACCGAACAATCATTTCATGAAAATAACCAAAATTCACGCATATCGAGTTGATTTACCGCTTCACGAAACCACTTACAAATGGTCTGGTGGCAAATCCGTTACTGTATTTGACAGCACTATTATCGCAGTCGAAACCGATGACGGATTGACCGGCTATGGTGAGGTCTGTCCACTTGGACCGTTTTATCTTCCAGCATATGCTGAAGGAGTACGTGCCGGAATCAGAGAACTTGGACCGCATCTTATCGGTTCTGATCCACGGGAATTGGGTAAATTAAATCATCTAATGGACGCCGCATTGAAAGGGCATCCATACGTGAAAAGTGGGATCGATATCGCGTGCTGGGATATTCTAGGAAAATCGACTGGACTGCCTATCTGCATACTAATGGGTGGTCGTTATGGGGAAAGTGTTAGGCTTTATCGCGCTATTTCCCAAGAATCGCCAGCTGAAATGGCAAGCAAAGTCGCGGTTTACCGTGCAGAAGGATATTCGCGTTTTCAACTTAAAGTTGGTGGTGACCCAGATCTTGACATCGCTCGCATTCACGCTGTGGCAGTTGAAATGCAGCCTGGTGAACGGCTTGTGGCTGATGCGAATACTGGGTGGACACAACATGAGGCGATTCGTGTGGTGCGCGCGGTTCGTGACATTGACGTTTATATCGAGCAACCTTGTTTAACTTACGAAGAATGCCTCGCAGTTCGCCGCCACACGGATCATCCATTTGTGTTAGATGAGAATATTGATAATTTGGACATGCTGCTTCGTGCGAAAAGTGATCTTGCGATGGATTTGGTGAATTTAAAAATCAGTAAGCTAGGTGGACTAACTAAAATCAAACAAGCGCGAGATCTCTGCGTGAGTATGGGAATCGCGATGACTTTGGAAGATTCATGGGGAGGTGATATCACTACTGCGGCGATTGCTCATTTGGCTCATAGCACCCCAGAAGAATATCGATTCACAAGTACAGATTTCAATAGCTACGTCACCGTGAGTGCCGCCGAAGACGCACCACAAAGAGTCAATGGATTCATGGCAGCCGGCACGGGTCCTGGGCTCGGAATTAAGCCACGGATGGAAATATTAGGCAAACCGTTGGTTACAGTTGAATAAACTCATTCAATCATTTTGGCCTCTAGTTCAGAAATTACTTATCTTGAGATGCGATCTGCGGACGAAATTTGTCCGAAATCGAATGATGATGATCGGTTTACAGTTCGAGAGTGTCCGGTGAAACAATGGCAGTTAAATCGTTCATTTTATCAACAAATTGGTAAAATATGGGCATGGAATGATAAAAGTAGTTGGTCTGATACGCAGTGGATCGATTATGTTGGGTGTGAAAACCTCCGAACATTTGTTGCGTATTATGATGGAGTTCCAGCAGGATATTTCGAACTTAATCAGAACGATGTTAGAGAAATTGAAATCGCTTATTTCGGATTGCTTTCAGAGTATTGTGGGCGAGGCTTTGGCGGTGTTCTACTTACTAAGGCCTTAGTTGAGGCATGGAATTCAGGACCATCAAGGGTATGGGTTCACACATGTACAGCAGATCACGCAGCAGCCCTGCCTAATTATAAATCCCGAGGAATGAAAGTTTACCAAGTTGTTCCAAATGAAGTTTAATGTTCACGGAATTTTACGAATGGGTATCGCCGCGTTGTTGCTGGTTTCATCTTGGCTTCATGCTGATGATTGCCTCAGCGGCATCGTGGCAATTGGTAATTTGAATTGTGCTGCATGCCACACCTTATCTGAGCAACAAAAAGAATGGATTCAGACAAAACTTGCACCGAGTCTTAACGACATTGGCAATCGAGTTAGTGCGGAGTGGTTGCAACGATACCTTGTTTCGCCACAAAACGAGCACCCAGGAACTACAATGCCAGACTTGCTTCATGGCGACACGAGTAAAGCACAAGCTCTGACTCAGTTTCTTATTTCCAAAGGTGAATGCAATTTCAGGAGGGTCGTTCCAGATAGAGCCGCAGTGGCCCGAGGCGAGAGCATCTACCATCGCGTTGGATGTGTTGCATGTCATGCACCTCAAAACGGCAGTGCTGTTCCGATAGATTCAGTTCCTTTGCCAAAGTTGGACAAAAAGTGGGCTTATATGGGATTGAAAAATTTCTTGTTGGATCCTTTATCAGTTCGTCCATCGGGACGAATGCCATCGATGAACTTGACTGAGAGGGAAGCGGCCGACGTGGCACATTACCTCTTGAGAGAAACGCATTTACCCGCTTCTGCTGAGGTTGCTTTTTACAGTGAACGAATTCGCTCACTTGAATCGTTAGATTCTGCAAATGCAGTGCAAACTGCCCCGGTATCTGGATTCAATTTGGATGGAATCATGCGTGAGAAAGTGAATGCCATTCGGATCAGCACCTGGCTTGATGTTAAAGTAAGTGGGGAATATACATTTTTTCTGAAAGCCACCGGAGCGAGCCGTCTATCGATTGCAGGGCGGTGGTCACTAGGTGAAGAAAGTTGGGAAAAGGAATCTGTCGACGAGAAATATGACATGGATTTGAAGCCCGGACGTTATGAGTTGAAGCTCGACTTCGTGCGTCGTGGAAAAAACAAACCGGCACTGCTAGTCGAGTGGCAGGGACCTGGAATTGTCCGACAGACGATTCCCGAAGCACTAATGAGTAGTGAGCGTGAGCCTTCGAGTGATCTTACTGTCGAGGTTCCAACTTTCATTCCAGATACTCGGAAGATCGAACAGGGGCGCTTGCTTTATCAGTCGCTAAATTGTGCGGCTTGCCACGAGGGTAAATCATCGAATAATTCATTACCAAGTCTATCAGATCTCGATACCACCCGTGGGTGTCTTACTGCGGCACCTGCGGCACCCATACCAGACTTTCATTTCAACTCAGAAACTCGCGCAACAATTATTAAAGCTTTAGGTCCAATTGGAATTGGACCTCCAGATACGCGACAACGTGTCGCCGTTGCAATGAATTCATTTCGCTGTCTTGCCTGCCACGTTCGTGATGGTTCGGGCGGTGTATCTTCAGACCGCGCTGCATTCTTTACTTCAAATGTTGATGACCTTGGCGACCAAGGTCGCATTCCTCCGCATCTTGACAGGGTGGGTGATAAGTTGCGTCTTGAATGGTTAAGAAAAGTACTCACCGAAGGTGTGGTTGTTAGGCCTTATTTAAACACTCGAATGCCACAATTTGGATCCAGTAATATTGGTAAGCTTGCGGATTGGTTGGTGGAAATCGATCGACATTCAAATCCTATCATTCCAGTGAACGACCCGCCTAGTTTGCAACGTGAGGTCGGTCGCCAACTGGTAGGTACCGATGGTTTATCTTGTATCGCGTGTCATCGATTTAACCGCCAACCTGCGCATTCGATGCAAGTGATTGATCTAACGACAACAACTGATCGACTCAACGAAGATTGGTTTCGTAGGTTTCTTCGTAATCCGAACGATTTTCAAGCAGGTACCCGTATGCCATCTCTTTGGCCTAATGGTAAATGTCTACTGCCAAATTTAGTTGGTGGCGATATCGACCGTCAACATGCTGCCCTTTGGACTTATTTATCAGATGGAATCAATGCTAAGTTTCCAGAAGGTTTGAGTCGGAAAAATATGGAGATCGTTGTGGGTGGTGAGGCGGTATTGTATCGAGGAAAAATTAAGGATGCGGGTTTCAGGGCCATTGCTCTCGGCTACCCTGGTCAAGTTAATGCAGCATTCGATGGCAATGAAGGTCGATTGGCGCTGGTTTGGCGTGGTCGGTTTCTTGATGTTTCGCCCCATTGGAGTAACCAAGGAATGGGTGAAATATCTCCACTTGGCAGCGATGTTGTTCGTTTTCCAAGTGGTTCAGCTTTTGCGATATTAGCAAATAAGCAGTCACCATGGCCCAAACAGCCAAGTAAGGAACTCGGATTGAAGTTTATAGGTTATCAATTAGATGCTGAAAATCGACCCACATTGCTTTATTCATTCTGTAACTTGAAAGTTGAAGATATGATGACTTCAAATGATCACCAAGGACTGCAGCGTGATTTGAAATTTTCGGGTATCTCTTTGGAGGGTCTTCATTTCAAGTTAGCCACAGGCAAACTCGTTGCTGTTGGCAAAAACTCATGGAGACTGAATGGCGACTTGACCATCACGTTAAAAGACGAAGCAACGCCATTTGTCCGTGGAGGAGGTGACAAAATGGAGTTGCTAGTCCCCATCCAAAATACCGGACCTCACCACTTACTGAAAATTAACTATGACTGGTAAACCACAGCGTTTTATACGATTCGCTATAGCCATTATTTTTTTGATGTCATTCCATTCAAGCATCTACGGGGCCGAGATTCCATGGTTAACTTGTAAGGGCGGAAACGGTCCGGGCAAGGGTAAGCGGATTGTATTTGTGACGGGTGACGAAGAATATCGTTCGGAAGAATCAATGCCCGCGATGGCACAGATACTTGCAAAGCGACACGGATTCGAATGCACAGTCTTGTTCGCGATCAATTCTGAAACTGGCGAGATTGATCCAAAAGTTGATAACAATATTCCAGGTTTGGATGCTCTTAAAACAGCAGATTTGATGGTTGTGTTTACTCGCTTTCGTCACTTGCCCACGGAACAAATGGCGAAATTTGTGGAGTATGTTAACTCAGGTCGGCCTGTGGTCGGAGTTCGCACTGCGACCCATGCATTTAGTTACGATAAATTTCAAAAAGACGTGTTCGCGGAGTGGGGATGGCGTGGACCTAGCAAAAATTTTCCTGGTGGATTTGGTCGGCAGGTTCTTGGTGAAACATGGGTGGATCATTATGGTGGCTATCGGACAGAGAGCACTAGGGGAATCTTTGCAGAAGGAATGAAAGATCATCCAATCCTTCGTGGTGTTGATTCGATCTGGGGTCCCTGCCACGCCTATCAGGTTACGGAGCTAGAAGGTGACAGTTGTCCGCTCGTATTAGGACAACCTCTGGTGGGACTGAGTCCGGACGATGCCCCAGACGTTGAAAGACCACCTGTTCCGATCGCGTGGACCAAGACATTCACTGGCACCTCTGGTAAGCCAGCTCGCGTTTTTACGACTACAATGGGATATGGTGATGACTTCAAGGAAGAAGGTGTTAGAAGAATGTTTGTCAATGCTTGTTATTGGTGCGTTGGTTTGGATGATATGATCCCAGCAAAGTCTGATGTCACTCAGGTTGGAACTTATTCGCCTAAGAAAAGCGATTTCGGAGGCTATCGACTTGGTGTAAAGCCGGCGGACTTGGGGCAAAATATCAACACCGACGATCTTGCAGAGATTGTTGCCAATGAGCGCGAGACGGATTACTACAATATCTACGATGTGCCGCTGCCTTCAGGTGCAGTGGTCGAAGCTGGGAGTATAGCGTCACTGCCTGATGGTCGCTTGGTAGTGGGCACACGGCGTGGCGAAATCTATTTTGCAACGGGTCATGACGCTACTCCACCAGCGCCGGTATGGAAATTATTTGCAACCGGACTCACAGAAATATTTGGTCTCGCCTATCGGGATGGGGTGCTTTACGCGACACAGCAGAGTGAGGTGACTCGTGTGATTGACACCAATGACGATGGTAAGGCGGATCGTTTTGAAACTGTTAGTGATGCATGGGGTTGGGGCGATGAACATGAATATACTTTTGGATCTAATGGTTTTGATAAAGACGGGGCTATATGGACTACTCATTGTCTCACTGGAAGTTACACGTCGGAGTCTCCATTTCGCGGATGGGCGTTGAGGCATTTCCCAGATGGTCGTTGGGAAGCGATGTGCAGCGGACTACGCAGTCCTGCTGGAGTTGCATTTAACCAAGAAGGTGATGCATTTTATACCGAAAACCAAGGGCCTTGGAATGGTTCGTGCTCGCTAAAACATCTGAGACCGGGAGGCTTCATGGGGCATCCGATCAGTTTTCCTTGGTACAGCTTAGCGCCTAATATGGGCCCGCGACCTAGCGAGCCTTCTAACACCGATGAGGCTCGCTATTACTCCGACGCAGAACGAATTCCTCAACTGGTTCTCCCATCTATTATTTTCCCGTATAAGAAAATGGGACAATGTGCGACTGCGATCATGCTCGACAAATCAGCCGGTAAATTCGGCCCATTTACTGGACAGATGTTCGTTGCGGATTACACATTGAGCCTTGTGATGCGTGCTGATTTGGAAAAAGTGAATGGGGTTTATCAAGGAGCATGTTTTCCATTCCGACAAGGATTCAAGACCGGAATTATTGGAGGAACAATCACCGACAAAGGGCAAATCTTTGTCGGTGGTAGCAAACGTGGTTGGCCAGTTAGGGGCTTGGCTGAAAATGCGATGCAGCGTATGGATTGGACTGGCAAGCTTCCCTTCGAGATCAAGACGGTAAGAGCAACGCCCGACGGATTTGCTTTAGAATTCACTTCACCTGTCGACGAAAAGTCTGCATCAAGTATTGAAAGTTATACGTTAGAAACTTTTACTCACTATTATCACGAAGTCTATGGCAGCCCGGAGATCGAACAAGCCGAGCAGAAAGTCACTTCTGCTATTGTTAGTAGTGATGGCTTAAATGTTCGCTTGGTTGTGAACCACCTAGTGAGAGGCCATGTTCATGAACTGCATCTTCCAGGAGTACGCGACTTAAGTAGTCAACCGTTATTGCATGACATTGCATATTATACCATGAACCAAATACCTAACCATTAAATGATGAAATTAATAACACCGTTACTGCTCTTATTTTCAGTCATTCAATCATTTGCTATAGATAAAACACCACTTCCAACTTTATACACTAACCGTATTTTAGAAGGTTGGACCATACGAGTTGATGATCGCTTGTTACAAGGTGAGACCGCTGTCCTTGGCGAGAAGGCGCTTAAGTTGCTTGACGCACGACTGGTTGCGATTGTGACGATTGTTCCTGAAAA
>Ga0209190_1000293_pt1 | contig 36439 bp, 33 predicted proteins | sample M_140205_XF_Meta_FD_187315 | JGI IMG/M metagenome (GOLD analysis project Ga0209190, IMG submission 187315) | Freshwater microbial communities from Lake Montjoie, Canada to study carbon cycling - M_140205_XF_MetaG (SPAdes) (version 2) | ecosystem: Environmental > Aquatic > Freshwater > Lake...
GTGCAACGTGGGCATGGAACCATTGTTTGCGGTAGTTGTTCGCGCCATGATGCGTACAAACCGGGATGATCAATGCACAACCAGCATGGTCGTACCGGATTTGGTACGTGTTTCCATTCGCCGTCGTCAAAGACTTCAGCTACGAGATGAATGTCTGTGCCCATATCAACCGATCTTTCTTTTCTTGGGGATGGAAGTCATTGCGTAACGCTTGAGTTCCCAAGATGCTGGCTTGCTTGTCGTGTCTGTATTGCGAAGCACAAAGCTGGTCTTTTTGACATGATGTCCTTCCCATTCAGGGTCAAGTGCATCAGCCAAGTACAAGCCAAGGTGAGTTTCTTCTTCACTGTCTGCAAACTTGGCATCAATGAAGTCGAGCAGTTCTTCAGGCGTAGCGAATGCAAACATCACTCGGTAACGGGTTGGATGGATGGTCATGCTGTTTCCTTATGGGTCAGGCAACCTCTGAATAGGTCACGTTGGTTATCGCATTTGATGAGAGGGATGTGCTCGATACCGTTGGTTCCACCAAAGTCATCGACGGTGTAGTACCAATTGCCATTGTGAGTAATCAAGTTGTACGACGGGTTGCCCCATTGGTTAATCCACTTGCGCAGTTGAGCAACTTGGTCAACGTAGATCTCGTACGTTTGGCCGTAGCCAGCAGATGATCTTGTGTTGTGATAGCCGTAGCGATCAATGGTTTTGCGTTCGTCTGTCATGCATCAACCTCGATGAGCTCAGTCAGATAGGTGATGACGACCAGCCACTGCGACATCTGTGCTGACATGCCGGCCACACGGAATGTGTCATAGCGTGTAGCAAGATCACCAGTGTCATCAATCTCATCCCACTGGTTCTGGAAGAACACTTTGTAATCGCAGCCAATCCAGTCAGCAATCTGCTTGTAGTCCGTGGAGTAGTCAGGGCCATTGGCATCGTATTTGGGGATGTTCTCGCCACATTCGTGAGCAACGAGTCGAATCCAACCAGCAAAACAGGCAGTAGTACCACACTGAGTGAAGTCTGTGCTGCCTTCTTGCCAACCGGGAGTTGGGGCAGTGTTGTATTCCTCAAACTCATCCCATCGCAGGCCAAGTCCGTTGACACCAGTGATCTTGGTATCGAGGGCAAGTGACTTCTCACCTTCAGCGATGTACCAATTGGACATGTCAAAGTGTTCGTGACCTGCGGCAATGAGTTGTTTGAGTACGGCTTTGCGCCGTGACTCGATGATGTATCGGTGTGTTTCGGACATTGCTTGCTCCTTATGGGGTGTTGATTTGTAAATGAAATTGGAAATGGGAAGTGCAGCCCATCTTTTATAGCCGGGAGCGGGACTGTGTAGTTCCCTTCCTTTCCTACTGCGGAGCCAGGGCGCCCTGCGAGGCCGCACGGAGTGCCCCTACGCCCCTGCGGGGCCCCCGGAGGGCCGCCGGAGGCCCGCATCGGAGATGCAGGGTTTGGGCCCGGCTTGGCCGGCCCTTTGGGGCTAGCAGCGGGAGCAGAAGCAGTCGGTCGCACCTGAAGATGCGACCGACTGCGTTGCTAGCTGGTGGGGTCAGCCAGCAGTGAGCTTGATGCCCTGCTTGTACCGAGCGGCGAGAGGCAGTTGCTCACCGTACTGGGGTTCGCTCTGGGGGGCCAGCGGCTCCAGTTTCTGCACGGTGTAGACGGCCTGTCGCAACTCGTCGTACGCCTCGTTCGCAGCCGACGAGTCGGGGAAGAAACGCACGATGTGCGTGTATCCCTTGTAGTCGTTCCACAAGTCCGGGTAGGTGTACGGCTGGTGCGTCTGCTTGTCGGTGCCCGCCTTGAACATGGTAGGTGTGTAGGCGAGGGCCATGCAGGTGGCGACACCTGTCTTGTAGTACTGACTGCCCGACGACATGTGGCAGAAGATGATCTGCGAGTCGTTGACATCGCTGAACGTCTTGCTGGTCATCTTGATCGGGCGGGATGTCTCGAGGCGACCGGTGCGGTAGAGCTTGTTGGAGCCACGCTCCAGCCAAGCGGCGCTGACCTCTTTGGAGCAGATGTCGTATGGCAACTCGGGCAAGCCCAACTCGATCTGCTTGTAGTTGTAGTCGAGCGCTGCCTTGTGCAGCGTCACGACGGCCGGCCCGTCCTTGAGGCTCAGCGTAGCTGAGGCGTACAACTCGATGATGGCGATTGCTTCTGCGAAGCGTTCGGCATCTCGGTGATCCATCTGGGTGCCCGTCAGGGAGCCCGTCATGTCGATGTTGGCCCGGAGGGTGATGTTGCCGTCCTCGTCACGGCTTGCGAGGTTGAGTTCGGCGGCACTCCGTAAGGTGGGCTCGTCGAACCACTCGGTGTCTGCGTCGGTATCGACCGAGTCGCCCTTCCACTCGTAGTGGAACGGCTTGCGATCCGGCGTGGCATCGACCACGACGGCTGGGATGTTGCGGGTTGTTGACTTGCTCATGGTTACTTGTTCCTATTCGTGATGGTTGATGTTTTGTTGAAGGGTATTGCTGATGTACGTCGCGCTGTCGTGCAAGCACGAACGAGCGTGATGTTCTTCGTGATGAAGAGTCGGCCGGTAGAACCGACCGGGATCATCACGGAGACTTCGGAAACGTCCACGTAGGGACGTTCATCTGGGGAGCCGACCGACTCCCAGTAGCTGAAGTACTCTTGCTCAGCGGAAGCTGAGACAAGAGGCAACGAAGCGAAGAACGCAGGGTCAGCGAGTAGTTCGTCGTCTGCATTCGGGTACAACGGGATGGTGTAGCGGGTGTGCATGGTTACTTCCTCCTGAAGGTGAATGGTGTGATTGAGTGATGCTTGCGATTGCGTTCGATCGGCAACTTGCGAGGACGATACGAACGGTTGTGAACCCACAGACCGAGAAGAGCAATCAAAGCCCAAACAAGGAAAGTCCCTATGGCAGCGCCGATCCCATCGGGATCGACGCTGCTAGCGGTGGCGATGATGAAGCTCATCAGCTCCTCCAAGATGTGTGAGTAGTGCCGGGAAGGATCTCGAAACGCTCGCCGTCGTCGGGATCGAGGAAGCCGTGACGTTGAGTGAATGTGTACGAGCCGAAGGCGTGTTGCCGGTGATTCCAGTCGTCGTCAAGCGACGCTGTCTTGGGGATGCCGGTTAGCTCGAACCGTCGAGCTAGGTAGAGCATCTGGACGTGCCACACTCCCCACCCGTAGGGTAGGGAGTGGGCAACGCCGTCGTGGGTGAGTTGGTGGACTTGACTCATAGCGGAAGGCTCCTGTCTGCTGGAACGAATGTCCAGCCTCGGCTGGCACATGTCCAAGTGCCGATGGTTTCGAGATGGATGGTGTCGCCCACGGACATGGACGGGTGGCACTTGAAGTCGAGTTGGCGGCGAAGGTCACGCTGCCATTCGTGGTCGAGATCGTCGAGGTCTTGCTCGAGACAGACGATGCGGTTGCAGGCCCTAAAGACCTGATCGGGAGTGAACTCCCCGTACATGTCACGAGAGATAGTGCGAGGCTCCCCAACGGGGAGCCAGGCACTACTCGCGATGCCGAGGTGGACGGTGAGGAGCTTCATCCCGCCACCTCCGAAGGGGTGGCGAGATGAGCTACATCGTCCAGCTTGAGGGAGCAATGATCCCTCCAGCGACATGCTTGCTGCAAGGCGATTAGCCGGTCGCTGGCGAGAGTGTTGTAGTAGAGCGAGTAGACATCGCCTGCTTTGCAGGCTTCGCCGTCTGCGTAAACCAGATCGACCGCTTGGTCGTAGTCGGCTCTAGCGACTGCGACAGCTTCGTTGGCGTTGACAAACGCCAAGTGAGCGGTGGTGTAAGCGAGGCTCATCCTGCCACCCCCGAAGGGGTGGCGAGGAAAGCGTTGCGACGGGCGACGAGTCGCTTGTCGTATGTACGATGGGGTGCTTGCACCCCGAAGTACATCACACCGGGCACACCAGCGTTGGTGAGCTTGCGAACCATGTCGCTGGTGCCGGCCGAAGCCCAGAACGGGCGGTCGTAGAACGCAACCCCGAAATCAATACCGGAGTCCAGCATCTGCTGGTTGCGGATGGGGCCCGCTGCACGATCGTGCGTGCCCCAGTCGGCGGGGTAGGCCTCGACGACGAGGCCCATGCGCAAACCCCAAGCGCCACCAAGGGTGTCAGCGCCACGAGCGGCACCGTGCACGATGACGGGATCGGGGGCACCCGATGTGCGATGTGCTGCGAGCAGCACATTCATTCGGGTGTTGACAACCGCAGGTTGTTGAAATGTGCGACAACCGCAGATGAGCCAGCGAGGAGCGAGGGCTAGTTCTGCGTTGCCGGTCGCTACCGGCTCGGGTGTGGGGCGAAGCTCCACGGTCTTGCTCTTCGTCATGATCTCTAATCCCTATCTGTTGGTGTAAATCGAAATGAAATACCCCCTTGGGGCCAGAATCGTCCCTGCGAGGGCTGGCCGACCGCATAGAGGATTATTCGCCTGCTGGTTGGGCCGGGGCTTACGTTGGAGGAGATGCAGGAGGCAATAAAGGCGAAAAATCCGGCAGAGGCTGCGGCCGGAGATTGTTTTTTGTGCACCGAGCGAGCGCAGCGAAGCCGGGTACGAAAAAAGAATCTTTGGACGAGCCGACCGACCAACGTACGGCCAGTTCCCGGAGCGGGGACGATTATGGGCGGTGCGGTGTAAGAGCCCACTTGTGGGCGAAGTTTGCGGGCTGGACGCACGATTAGACCCCGAAGGGGCGTGATAACGCCGCCAGTTAGCGAGTAGCGCTGGCGGTCTAGATCTGCGCCCGCAAACCGCTGTCTTGACAGCGTGCCGGGGGCCAGGGGCCCACCGCTCGTGCTCTTTTTACTACAGCGCACCTTCGACGGGGGGCGGGCTTGAAGGGGCGGTACGTCCCGCCCCCCGTTGCAGGTGTGCTTCGATCAATGGTGGCTGCAAACCCAAAAATCACCCGTGATTTTTGCCCGACGCACGGAGCGATTGCTTGCAATCGCCCGGCGTACGGAGAGTACGGGTGTCGGGGGGAGCGGGTATGAGGGCCATGATTTTCGGCCCGATTGCCCCCCCGACCGGACGGAAGCTTGCCTGAGCCCCGAAAAGAGTAACGGTGTACGCAAGGCTTGGAAGCGTGCGGTGGGCTTCCGCTCAGCTTCCGGCTTGTGTACTCCGCTACTCGGGGCGACCGTCGTAAGCTTGCGTCGAGGGTCAGAGCAAGGTTTCGTCCTGCGGACACGGTGGATTCGCGCAGCGGAGTGAGGAGCGACGGCAGCTTGCTGCCCCGCTCCGAACCATGGGCAGATGGGCAACATGACACTACGGGTCACGAGCCACTTGCTTGGGGGAAACCTCAAATGGCCATAGAGGGGCGGTACGCCCGGCCATTTGTTCCCCCAAGCTATGGCTCGTAGATCCTGTGTTGTCCAACATCTTTAGCGGGTTGCGAGCACGGTGATCCACCTGACCTCAGGTGGCGCAGTGCAGGGCGCGTAGCCCTGCCGACTGAGCGAAGCGAAGGAGTGTGGTTGGCGTTAGCGGAAGGGTAATCGTAGCGAGGCCAGCGAAGCTGGCACGAGTGGAGATCACCCGACGCTACGAAACGGAGCGCAGCGACGTGAGAGCTTGGTTTGGGCGAACGAGTCCCGAGCGTAGCGAGCGGTCGGAGCTAGTGAGTGAGCGCAGCGAGCGATTAGTACTTGAGCGCAGCGAACGGTGGGCTCTCGGGGAAGGCGAAGGTAAGCGCAGCGCACCTGAGTCTTGGGCGAGCGGGGATGATGGGGCAGAGCCCCATCGGTCTTGTGTAGGCCCGCCGGGGCCTCCCGGCTGGGGTGTCGGGGCAAAGCCCTGACGGTCGAACCGCTCTAAGTATGGGTTCGTGGGTGCAAGGAGCGAAGCGACGCAGGTCACCCGGCCGGGCGGAAGCACTTAGCAGGTTGGGGCGGAGCACGCGACTAGAAAGGGGGGCGACAGTGCAAAGGTAGGGATGGGTGGTGAGGGGATGAGGGTCGTGAAAGACCTGCATGCGCCGTGAGATGCCTCTGGCCGCTAGGGTTCGCCCCCCACAGTCGGACAATTTATAACGTCGAATATGCCGCAAATGTGGTGCAAGAGGGGGCGAATTACGGCTGAAGAGGGGTGTGCCGACACCCCTGTCCTCTTATTAACCGTCCTGACCCCTAAAATATTTAGGTGGTGGTGGCCATACCGAACCCACAACTGCAAGGCTGACCATGTAGGAAGCCGAGTTGTCTAAGTCCCCCGTCCGGTTGCCTCAGCCGAACTACCAATTTCAAAATACTATGTTGCTCACTATGCTCTTTCGACTTGCGCTGCACGGCCCTTGAGGTGTTCTGTCTCTAAGCGGTAATGCGGACATGGTGATCTACCCTCGTTCCCGAGTGTGCCGGCCCGCCGCTTGCAAAAGCGAAACGCCCTATCCTGTTGTCCTCGACAGGCTCATCTGCTACACTGCAGATCGGTTGGTGATCGAAGTCCTCAGTGCCAGAAGTTGTTGTTTCCTTCTGGAGTAACACTGAGGACTTTCGCCATTCTGCCCTACTTCATCTCGAGATGCAACTGTCCTTGGCATCTATCTGTTTTTGCTATATGGTGACGGCATGACATCTCCTGAAGAAACAACTGAGCCCATCACAATTACTGGCACTGGCAACATGGTCATTGACATTGGTGATTTCCTCAAGGCTGCACTTGAGTTGACTGACAGCAATCCTGACCACCCCGTAGAAGAAGAGGTGCAAGCTGATGGATGAGTTTGACTACAACGATAATGCTGTTGAGTACATCGAAGCCTTGCCCGGCTATCGGGCACTAGTTGTCTACAAAGACGGAAGCGACGAACTTGTTGAAGCTGACGCTTTGCCATACACCATCAATCCACATCGTTGGGGTGGCCCACGTTTGCGGCAAATCCCAACGTATGTAGGCGATGACCCAATTGCGTTATCCCTCCCATGAGCGACATCATTTCTCGGGGTATGGCTCTGCTTGCCCAGGCACATGGGTCATCCGATACAGAATCCGAAATGGAATCCCCCGCAAACGATGCCAGCGAAGGCGACGATGGTGAAGAGGTTGCGCTTCTTCAACAGCTTGTTGCGTTGACACAGTTGATGATTGATCGCGTTGATGCTCTAGAGCGGGCAATGTGTGCTCCTCGAGAGCGTATTCCTGTTCGTGATATGACTGGACGCATCATCTCTGTTACAGATTGCATAATCGAAGAGCCGGGCCCTGACGACGAATCAACGGATGACTACGAGTGAGCACTCGATTTTCAACCGCTTTTTCTGCGTCCCTCTTGCAACCCCTGTGTGATCGCGAAGTAGTTGTATTCCTACATAGCGATGATCCCGGTTCAGTTGGACAAGCAAATGGGATCACTTGGAAGAAGCCGGCGCGTTGTGTATTCGCGTTAGCACTCGACGGCTCTGCATCCAATATGAATGAGCTCCAATGGGAGATTTCATCAGACTTGACCGAGAAGATGACCCTTTCGTATTTTTCGATTTGGGAAGTTACCAATCTCACGCCGACTGGCTTGTCATTCCTCATGTCCGGTCAATTGCAATTTAGTTCCCCACTGCGCGCCAATGACATTGTTACTGTGAGCTCAGGCGGTTTGCGGATTTCTCTGCCAACTGTTGGCTAATCTGTTATTGTTCCCATCAACTTGCTACCAAAGGACTTTTCTACATGGCTCTTGCAATTCTCACTGCTGTTCGCAACTCAATGCTCAACGCTATTACTACTGCTGCAGGCGCTAGCGGTAGCTTGTTGGTTTATACCGGCACTTCACCCGGCGTAAACTCGGCCGCTACAGGAACACTGTTGGTGACGTTGCCAATTACCGGCTCGTTTGCTGCTGCAGCTGCATCGGGTGTGTTGACTATTACTACGCCAACAACTACTGCTGTCTCAAGCGCCGGCACGTTAACTGCTGGTTACTTTCGTGTCCTTGGTGCTACATCAAACGTGTTGTTTGATGGCACTGTTAGCACAACTGGCGCTGACTTGAACTTCAGTACTGTGTCATTCTCAAACGGTGCCAACATCTCAATCACAGCTCCCTTTACTATCACTGCTGGCAACGCATAAGTCTGATGAATGAGTTTCAAGAACGCATAGGAGTTGGCTCAACTAACTATGGTCTTGCTCGCACAGGTAGCACGCGTGAGCGTTTAGTTACTGCAGAAGAAGGCCCCCGCAAGGGAAAGACAGGCGTGGTCTATACGGATCATGCCGATGGCCGCATGGATGCCAATGTTCTTACTGAATCAGTAAAAGCGTTTGGTAAGAACTAATGGCATTTCCAGCAACAGGAATGTTTGTCCAGACATTTAGGGAAGCATTCCTTAATACACCTACATCGCCAACGCCAACAAGACAAGCGCTCATAGATTTTACATACACCGGACAAAATGGTGTAGCGCTGTTTACCAACGCTATGACTACGCCTGACTTAACAACGTACTTGGATAATCCTTTTTCAGATGCAATTATCTCTCCCAATGAAATTGCAGGCACTGGTTATTCCAGCGGTGGTTATTTTTTGAATAACCAAACATGGGGTGCTACCACTACGGGCGGCAACCTTGCGTGGCTTAATACTGTCAATCCCGCATGGACAAGTTCTACATTAACCAATGTTCAGGGATGCATTTATTGGGTCACTGCTTGGCGCGCATCAATTCAAGATACGTTGCCAATACTTGCATACAACTTTGGTACAGCGGTATCAACAGTTTCTGGAACGCTGACCATTTCACTAGCGAGTAATACGATTTTTGCGTTTGACCTAATCCCGTAACCTCTACTGATACTGTGGTGACAACATGGCTGACAACGTAGCAATTACCGCAGGCACAGGCACAGCAATCGCCACCGATGAAGTGCAGGTTGATGGCAACGCGATCGGCCATGTTCAATTCGTGAAACTGGTTGACGGCACGTTGAACGGTACTGCTGCTATCCCCGGCAGTTCTGACGGATTAGATGTTGTTGCTCACCGCGAACTGAAACGTGTCGCTGTGACCTCGGCGGGTTTGACGATTGCGTCAACCGCGTACACCGCAGGCGATCAGGTTGGCACACAGTTCACGTTCGCGAACGCCGCGCGAGTCTCCGGTGGTTCCGGCACGATTGTCGGAGTACAAATGATCTCAGCAGCTGACATCATCGGTGCATACGACATCATTTTTACTGATTCGTCCGTCACTCTCGCAGCAGACAACGCCGCCTATGCAATCTCCGACGGCGATGCTCTCAAAGTTGTCGCGCTTGTCCAGTTGGCCGGAGCTTTCGACATTGGCAACAACCGTCTGGCACAAGCCTTCAACCTTGCGATCCCTTTCGTCTGCTCTGGATCCTCCTCGCTCTTCGCCGGATTGATCACCAGATCTGCTCACACGTTTTTCGCTGCTGTCGGCGACATACAAGTAAACGTCTATGTCGAGTGGAACTAGGCGATGGCTCTCACATCGTCAGGAACCTCCGACATCCTCGGATGGAACAGCACCTTCCCTTCTGTTTCCATAGTAGGAGGAGGACATCATCTCCTCAGCTTTTGGTTGAAGCCGTCGACGTTTACTGCTGGTCGATACTTGACATCGAATGTGTCGCTGTCTGGGACTGCTGAGCTCAAGATCGAAGGCGTCCGGTTGACGACGAACGATTCGTGGATTACGACAGGTGCCGGATTAGCTGTCGGGAAGTGGTCATTTTTCTGTCTTGTTTTTGCAGGAGTGAACGCTTCCAGCAACGTCCAGATGAGATGTTGGGCGGGAGATGCAGACACACGACCAACGCTTCTGACAACAACTCCGACAGCCGGATCCGGAACTCCTCTCAACTCAAACCTGCTCGTTATGAACAACCAAAACAACACAGGGACATCGTCGGCTCCGGCCGGTAACACGGCGTTCCAGGGTACAACCGACGCGTGGTTTGCTATTGGCGATGTTGCCAATCCTGCTACTACTGGTGCGCCAGATGACACGATGGGCTTGGATTGGGGGATCGGCTCGACGTTCACCGCAAACGACGAACAGTTCTTGTTGGACAGATATGTGACTCCGTTATGGTTCGGCCAGAAACCAAACATCAACACCAGCATCGCGTCATATCCTTCCTACGCACAGTTCTTCTTCGAGTCTCCTGACCAAATCTCCGGAGTCCCTTCTGTCTCTGCCAACATGGGACTGCGTCGATCCTCGGCAACGATCCCGACTTACGCACAAGGTGTGACACAAAGCGTGGGGATCTCCTCTTCGGATCGGTGTCCGAGGCCGATGTCGCACTATGACTTCCCTTATCGTAGGCGTTAATGCCGTTACTGTTAATCCCACGCAGTGCTGGTGGTGGCACAAGCGCAACGGTAACTACCAACGCAGTTGCTCCAACGCTTGCTATTGGCGCATCAACAATTACTGCAACTCAAAACATCAGTGGCTCTTCAGCTACAACCCTGCAAGCAGCAACATCATCAGCTAATGGTAAATCAACCATTAGCGGAACCAGCGCAACAACACTTGCAAACGCCACATCCACAACATCGGGTAAAGTTGGAAGTGCTGGCAGCAGTTCTATTACGTTGGCGGCAGCTACATCATCTGCAAACGGCACAGTACGCGTAGCAGGCACCATTGCCGTCACGCTTGGAGCCGCTACTTCGAGCGCAAATGGCGCAGCAAATATTGCAGGTAGTAGTGCTACCACGCTGGCCAATACAACATCAGCCAATAATGGAACTAATGCTGCTGCAGGCGTTACAGGCAGCAGCGCAACAACACTGGCCAATGCAACATCAAGTGCTAATGGCACAATTGGAATTGCTGGCAATAGTGCCACGACACTTCAAGCTGCTACATCAAGTGCAAATGGTGTACTGCGTATTGCTGGATCTAGTGCAAGTACGTTGGCAAATGCCACCTCGAGTACATCAGGCGCAGTTGGAATAACTGGCAGTAGTGCAACAACATTGGCTAATGCCACATCGAGTGCAGCTGGAGCAATTGGTGTAGTTGGAAGTAGCGCTACAACACTTGGTAACGCAACATCATCCGCAGCAGGAACAGCCAACGTTGCTGGCTCAAGTGCTACAACGCTTCAAGCGTTTACAAGCTCAGCTAATGGCCAAAATCTAAATGGTGCGGCTGGCAGTAGTGCGACCACTCTTGCTAATGCAACAACTAGTACGGCTGGCATCGTTCGTATTGCAGGTACAAGCACAACAACTCTTGGCAACGCAACATCATCCGCAGCAGGAACAGTCAATGTTGCTGGCTCAAGTGCTACAACACTTGGGAATGCAACATCAGCCGCAGCGGGAACAGCCAATGTTGCTGGAACAAGCACTACAACGCTTGGGAATGCAACATCATCCGCAGCTGGAACTGTTGGTGCTGCAGGTGTTGCAGGCAGTAGTACAACAACTCTTGCCAATGCGACAACCACTACGGCTGGCACCGTCGGTATTGCAGGTACAAGCACAACAACTCTTGGCAATGCCACAAGTTCTACTTCCGGCACAATCAATGTTGCTGGAACAAGTGCAACAACACTTGGGAATGCGACAACATCTACTACTGGATCCGTTCTTGCTGCAGGCGTTATAGGCAGTAGTGCGATCACTCTTGCTAATGCAACAACATCTACTGCTGGAACTATTGTTGCTGCAGTTGCTGGAACAAGCGCAACAACTCTTGCTAATGCAACAACTAGCACAACTGGTTCAGTTGGAATAAGTGGTAGCTCAACGCCAACATTAGGTGCGGCAACCACATCTACAACAGGTGTCAATGCCGCACCTGCGGCTGGCACTAGTGCAACGACGTTAGCCAATACAACATCATCTGCAAATGGTCTTGTCAGTATTGCTGGTAGTTCAGCTAATCAACTTGCACCTGCGACAACTACAACAAATGGTGGTAATGGTTCAAGCGGAACCATTGCTGTTGTACTGGCAAACGCAACATCAAGTGCCGCTGGCACAGTAAATATTGCTGGAAACAGTGCAATAACGCTTGGCAATACAACATCAAATAACAATGGCACAACAGTTCAAGATACGGCCGGCACTTTTGCCATTGTCCTGCAAAATTTTACGTCAAGCAACCCAACACCAATTACAACTCGACATGGTTCTGGCGAAGTACCGGCCGGACCTCGTGAACGATCAAACCGTTTTCGTACCAACAACTTGCAAATCACTGCTGAGTTGCCAATCGTCACGATGCACGCCACAGTTACGGCTGCTAGTTACCTTGATGATGAGTGGTTGATGATGATGGATAGCTCGATCTATCCATTGCAATACATTGCGCCGCCTGTCCCTGAGTCCGTCAAACTATTAGCGCGCATGACTCGTGCTGCTGAACAAGTATCTCGAGCACGCAATGATTGGGCTGAGTCGGCATTTGATGCCAACTCTTACGCCACAAGATCTGCCGCACTTGCAGACTTCATTCATCTTGCAGCATCAAATGATGTGTATTACCGCAGCTTGGTAGCGCTTGCAGAAACCATGTTGCGCCAAGCTGACTTTGCTAACAAGATACAACTATCACTTCAGCAATAAGATTTATTCGCTAACATCACCATCAGTCCAGAACCAAGGGGTTTGTCATGGCTACTTTTAGTCCCAATTATCACGCAACTCTTACAGGTGCTGCTGCAGTTGCCGACATTGTTTCATTTGTAAAGCCGGTGAACCAAGTGCGGATCACTAATCAAGGAACAGGCGTTGTGTATGCGCGTGTGTTTGCCGCTGAGACTGCCGCTGCTGCATCGGCATTGGCTGCTGCCACTCCTGCCGTAGGTGCTGCACTAGAAAACCAAGCCATTCTTGCCACATCAACCAAGGTAATTCACAAATCTCCTGCTGATACTTTTATTGCAGTGAGTCTTGTTTCTGCTGCAGCCAATACTTCAACCGTTGAAGGCACAGTCTTTTTCACCAACTAATGGGTAATCAAGGACTCGTGAACGAAATTGGTCAAACCTTAAAGCCAATTGAGAAGGCTCAAGTAGCACGCAGCCTGCAAAGTCAGGAACGCAAAGCGTGGTTTATTAAACGCATTGCTGCGGGCGACTCAATTGACCAAGCATTAGCTCACCCTGAAGTATCAAGTGCTCATGGCACTTACAAGAAGTGGCGGCAGACTGATAAGAAGTTTGCCGCCAAGGTGGATATTGCTCGCGTCCACGCGTCCGACAATGGGCCTGACATTGTTGGGACTCATGCCGACTTTGCCAAGACCTATTTTGGCATGGAGTACGCATGGTTCCAACTCGAGTACATCAATCTGCTCGAGCAGGTTCCTCCCGGTGGGATCCTTATGGCGTTGTGGCCACCTGAGCATGGTAAGACCACAACGTATGAGAACTACGCATCGGAAACACTGGCACGATTCCCCGAGAAACGCCTTTCCGTAGCATCTGAGAACTTGCGTATTGCCCAAAAGATCATTGGGCGAATCAAACATCGCATGGAACCAGCCGGGCCATACCCCTATTACGTTGAAAAATGGGGCCCATTCAAGCCTGACACTGGTCAAGGCAAGGACAACAAACAAGCACAGCCTTGGGGTGCCGGCTATTTCAACGTCAAAAAGAAAGACACGCAAGACGAGCGTGACTATTCCATGATTGCGTTGGGCTGGAAATCCTCAATTGTGTCTACTCGTACCGATCACTTGCATGTGGATGACGTTCAATCAACAAAAACGTATACCCAAACCGACAAGATTGAAGAGTGGTTTCGACAAGATGCACTCTCTCGACCGGGTGAGCATGGCATCACCACAATTGCCGGCACTCGTGTGGGTGAAGATGACTTCTACGAACGCCTTGCTAACGATCCTGACCTGCATGACATCCTCAAAGTGGTCAAGTTCAAGGCCATTTCAACCAATGCCATCACTGGTGAGCAGGAAGCCTTGTGGCCTGAGCGCTACAACTTGGATCAGCTAGATCGTCAGCGCCGCAAGGTCGGCCAAGACGCATGGGATCGCAACTACATGCAGAACCCAGGCGCTAACCCACTAAACCGTACGTTCTCTGACGACATGATCGACAAATGCAAAGACCCGTTGATCTCTTTAGAGCATGAAATCCCTCAAGGCCACATTGTTTACATTGGTCTTGACCCTGCATTGGGCGGGCAAAACTGCGTTATTGCTTGCGAAGTGTCGCCAAAGGGCAAGTTGATCATTCGTCGCATTCGTGAGCAGGCAGGACTGCGGACTAACGAGCAGATCATGCAAGAACTCAACCATGTTGTCTCTTCATGCAATCTCACTGGCAGAGTTTCTGATGTTGTTATTGAAACAATGAACTTTCAAAAGGGACTTGCACGCGATGAACGTCTGCTCGATATGCAACGCCATTATGGATTTGCGATGCGTGAGCATCTCACCGGCTGGAACAAGTACGACGAGGATGTTGGCGTGCCCTCGATGTGCGAATCGTTCCTCCGTGGTGAAATCGTCATACCGTGGGCAGACGACCCTACGACGCGCAACGAAATGGAAGAACTCTGCAGGCAACTTCGTGCGTGGAAGCCGGGCAAACGAGGCACAAAGCTGCGACAAGACCGGGTAATGGCATTATGGTTTATCTGGATCCTTTGGAGACAGCGTTGGAAGTCAGATGAAGCTGGCCAAATGAATCTCGATGGCTGGAAAACTAAAGCATTACCCTGGTCAGGAACTAGATCAGGCTTGGTTCTGCCGATTGGAGTACGAGTATGAGATCATTTGACGAGATTATTCAAATTGTTTTGGATATGCAGCGTCGGCAAGGGCCAACTATTCGCGCTATGCGTGAGGTGCTAGATCGTTATGACGGTGATTGGGTTATCCCTATTCCATCAGTTGCCTCTGAGCCCACTCTGCCACCACTTACACCAGCATTGATTGGCGAAGCTGTTGACTCAATGGCTACTCGAGCATGTTCGGTTCGACCGACAACCACAAGCCCTGCGCTCAAAGCAAGCCGTGATACTGGTGCAGGCTCAAGGTTGTATGCCCATCGTCGTGAGCAGATCATTGCTGCGACGTACCACAACTCTAAGTGGATCCTTGGCCGTCGTCGGTTTTACCGGCAGCTTGCTGCCTACCATACGGGTTCGCTTGTTGTTGTCCCCAACTTCGTCACATCAATGCCACAGATTGAAGTGCGTGATCCACTCAGCACTTTTGTGGAACCACAAGCTCACGAGCAGCTTCGTCCTCCACGGTATGCAGCGTTTGTGACTCGTCACTCAGCTGATGACCTACGCAAGCGATTCCCAAAGGTGCGTCAAGAAAATGGCGGGCCAATCCCAACTACTGACATGACCATGATGTGGGACACGGTGGAGTGGTACGACGAAGATCAGTTGGTCTTTGGTCTTGTTGGCCCGGTTATTGATCAAACGCAGAGTTACTACCCTGTTGGTGGACAGCGTGGGACATGGATGCAATTATCGCCGGTATACCCAAACAGGACTGACTTCATTCCAGTTGTTGTGCCAACCAACGTGTCACTTGGCAAGATTGCATCACGCATTGGCTCAATGGTAGGCAATGTTGATCTTCAGGCAAAAATGATGGCACTCGACATCATGGCTCAGGAGAAAGCAATCTTCCCTGACATGTATGCCATTGGCCGGCAATCAGGTCAGCCAATGATTATTGGTGGTCGTTGGCAAGATGGGCGCGAAGGCAACATCAACTTGCTGCAAGACATCGAGTCAGTCGGTATGTTGCGCAACACCCCTGACCAGCGCACATCACAAGTTATTGACCGTCTTGAGCGCAACTTCCGTATTTCAACTGGCTTAACTGCAGCAACAGGTGGCGAGAACTACTCCAACCTACGCACAGGCCGAGCTCTTGGAGCAATGGAAGGCATTGCCGTAGACCCACGAGTACAGGAACTGCATGAGATTTCTGAGGCATACATGCCTCATCTCAACTCTGCAATCCTTTCCATGTACGAGGCGTACTGGCCCGACAAGAAGTATTCGTTGTTCTCCGGTTGGCCGGGCTCGCAAGGCATTGTTGAGTTCACGCCCGAGGTACATATTGAAGGCATATACGACAACACTGTTTCGTATGCAGTTGCTGGGGCTGACGTAACGCAGCAGACACAGATCCTTGGATCACTGCTTGGTACTGGCACTATCTCGAGGCGCACGTTCCGTGACAAACATCCTTGGATCAACAACCCTGAGTCGGAAGGTCAGCTTGTTGATGAGGAACAGTTTGAAGAAGCACTCAAGCAGTCAATGCTTCAGCAACTTTCGCAAGGCCAGATGCCTTTGACGGTTGCTGTAATGATCCGAGACTTCATGTCTAAAGGTGACGACATCTTCAAAGCTGTTGCTAAAGCAGACAAAGCAGCACGAGAGCTACAAGCCACACAAGCGCCTCCACCACAAGAAGGTCAAGTTGGTGCGCCAGAGTCCATGCCGGGCCTCTCCGGTGGCCCTGAGATGATGCAGCAGCCTCCTGCGCCCCAGCCGCAGCAGCAGATTGAAGTACCGGGCGATGTATCAAGAATGCGTAAACTAATGAGCGTCATGCAGCAGCCGGCTACGCAGCCATCGCCAACACCGGCAGGTGTCTAACTCATGCCTCGTGCCGCTAAACCAAAGACAATGACAGGCCAACCTGCGCAGCCTATTGGCGCTGTAGCTGGTCAAGAATACGGCATGGGTGTTGCGCAGATGGATCTGCAACGACAACTACCTGCCCCAAATGTTCAGGCATCTCCGAGTGCTGCCTCGCCTCAGCCTGCTGCGGTTCATCCTCAAACTGCGCCGGGGGTGCCTGAACAACCTGCGCCAGATCCAATGGCTGCTGCTGCCGCAATGCAAGGTGGGCCAGGATTGTTTCAATTACCAAGAACCTCCACGCGTCCCCTAACGGAAGGACTCCCTTCTGGCCCCGGTGCTGGCCCTGAAGTTATGGGCCCATCTGCCGTGTCACCATTAGCACGAACAATGCAGTTGTTGAGCGATCGAACTGGCGATTCATTTTTTACTGATCTAGCGCGACGAAATGGCTTGGTATGAGCAACATTGATCCCGTTGATGATCTTGGCAATTCCATTGATGTAGGCAATCGCGTCCGTGCAATTGTCCATCAAAATCCCTACATGGCAAGTGATCCGGCTGGCGTACTTGCTTTAGCTACATCGAGTACGCCAACAGTGCAATTAATTTCTCATGCTGGCGCTCTATATGGGCAAGTTACCGCTCAAAATTTGGCTGACAACTTGTCTAAATTAGATCCTGCTGCTCAACGAGGAATTGTTGCAACACTTGGAACCCCAGAACGCCTTGCACTATCAGCTTCGGGGTATTCACCTCCCGGTGCTGCAAAATCTAATTTTGAAAAAGCCTTATCAGGCGTAGGAACTGTGGCTGGGAAAATACTGCAGCCCATTGCAAATGCAGTGGATTATGTAGCCGGCCCTGCTATCCGACCAACTTTGCATGCATTGACTTGGGCATCAGATCAGCCCGCTCATCTGTATCGCACTCTTCGAACAATGAATAGCTGGGAACAAGCAGCAGCCATGACTGGTATGGCTGTAGGAGGAACTGCTGCAGCGTTACTTGCACCAATTACAGGTGGTGGTTCGCTTGCTGTATTTGGTGCAGTAGCTGCTGGAGCCCTTGCGGGAGGAACACTCGCCGGTGAAACTGCTGCTGTTGTAACTGGTCATCCAAATGATTGGTATCACGCATTTGCTAATTCATGGGATGGTGACAAAACATTTGCTAACTCCGCTGTGGCAAAAGCTAATGATCTGCTTGGAGATCCACGAGTACTCACAATTGCTAAAGCACTTGCAGAACAAGACTATGACGTGGCTCTTTTTGCTCGGGATCTTGCTGCAGCTGATGCCGAAGAGTTTGGCACTAAGCAGTTAGACGTTATTAAATCAGTTGCAACTGATATTGCAGTTGAAGGAACTCCTGAATATAAAACGGTTTACAGCAACCTTCTTAACCTTGCGCAAGATTCAACATTCCAAGAAGCAGTGAGCGCGCTGCGTAATGGCAAAATATCTGCTGGTCGAGATGTGGCTGAAACTATTGGTCTGCCAATGGGCAGTACCGAATACAACATTGTTTCAGGGGCAGTAGATGCTGCTTGGGTGATGAGTCTTGACCCAACACTTTTACTTGGCAAAGCAAGCGAAGCCCTAAGATTTGCCAGACGAGGCATTCTTGTTCCAGATGGGGCTGAAGCAATAGCTCGTTTTGCGGATATTTCGTTCAATAATCCTGCGGTAAAACGACTTCATGAAAAAGCCGCAGCGTATATTGCGGCAGGCGACTTTATGAAACTTGGACAAGAGTTTCCAACTATGCGTGGCATGGTATTGCAATTTCAGGAATATCGAAATGCTGAATGGGCAAGCGGACGAATTGCTGATGGAACATTTAGTCATGCTGATTTTGTTGAAATGTTTACTAGCAAATCAAACTTGTCGCCTTTGATGCAGGGCATGGGCACTGTGCGTAGTTCCTCGCGTCCCGGCATTATTCTTTCAGGTCAAAGCAAGCGCAGCGAAATGATGACTGACTTGTTTGGCCGAGTCCGCTCGTTTACAAATGGTTGGTCGGACATTGTAAAAGAAGGTCATATTGGCAAAGCCATTGATGAAATGGCAAACACGTACTCAACACTTCCAAATGCACAACAAGTTCGTTCGCCATATCACGCAGATGGGCAAATGATTAACAAAGACATTCTTGAAACGTTTGTTCCTGCCGATGTGCATGGCGTGTTGTCTGACGATGGAATGATTGCTAACGCTTGGATGTATGACCAAGCTCATCCGTGGTCTATGTATGCCGGCCGCAAGTTAGGTGAAACGACACAACGAATTCCCGGTGTTCGAAGTATTCCTGATGTCCTCAATGCAATCACTACCATGACCCCAGGTCGTCATGTAATTAGCATTGTAGGAAAGAACGCTTACAAAGACATTAAAGGCGTTACTGAATTAGGTGCAGTTCTTGGCATGCCGTCGTATACGCGACGTGCATGGGCAGATGCAATTATTGCAGCAGAGAACCCTGCCGCTCGTATGCGGTTGCTGTCGGGCTATATGGATAATGCTCTGACATTGACTGGTCTTAAGGCAACTGAAGAAGGTCAAGAGATTGCTAAGAAAGTTCTCGAGCGTTTCTTCCATGTTTATGGTCAGGGTGGCGAAGAGATCATGCTGATTGACGGTCGCATGCACCAAGCCTCACATATTTGGGCAAGTGACAGTGCTTCAGAAATGGTTATGCCTGACCTAAAAGAATTGCAAAAAGTTGCAGCGCAAGGTACTTGGGCAAAAGCATTTGGTTTAGTTGACAATCCAATGCTTGAAGCAGGTATGAGCAAGATTTGGAAACCAGCAGTGCTGTTGAGGCCAGCATTTATTTTGCGAGCAGCAGGCGATGAATTTCTTGGCCTGCTTGTGCATGGTGGGTTTGGTTCAATTGTTCAAGAATTTGGTGCAAGGAACATTGCCCACTTTGATGAATACAAAATTGCCCTTGAATTGCGTGAGCAAAACATGCTTTTTAACGCAGGCAGGCTAAAGATTAGACCTGATCTTTTGACCGATGGGCAAAAGGTTCTGCTTGCGCAGGGCCCGGCTCCAGCGCATCTCAGAGGTTTGTGGCATGCAATGGCACATGCCGAGTGGACTGCACCAATGCGTAACGTCATGGAACGGTATGGAGAATTCCTTACCGAAAGTTTGCGTGGTGGTGTAAGCGGCGCTGCAACTGGTGGCACAGTGCGTCTTGGCGAATACAGCCAACGAATTCCTAAGTACATGTTATCTAAAGATGCAACTGGACTCGAGAAGCTACTTAACAATGGTCGAGGCAATGCAGAGCAACTGATGCTTGGTGGCCAGCATTCATGGCGACGCATGGTTATGGGTGGCGTAGATGATGGCCTTGTGAATGCTGCACGCGCTTATCAAAAAAAATGGCAAACAGTAATTATGCGTGAGATTTCAGCAAGCAATGCTGGGGTCTTTGATAGGGGCTATAACGCAAACAACACCAAGCGCTACATGGTTAAGGGTGATGATGGCGTATTGCGAGAAGAACAATTTGTTGCTTTGCGTCATCAGCAGCGACGGCTAAGCCTTGATGATCCTTATTTCGCAAATGCAGTACACAACCGCGCGTACCAACCATTTGAAGATCCAATTGCCGGCGAAGTGTTTCACAACTCGCTATGGCGCACTAAGGGCGCAAGCCAAATGGATGATGCTGAGATTGTTGACCACATCATTCATTATCAACGTGTTGCAAATAGTGATCCAATCATCAAACTGCTTGTTGATGAAGTGGCCCACACAAGCAACGCAGGCTCATGGAAAGCTGCCGTTGCTGGTGTCAGGAAACATAATGAGCGCCTTGGTGAGGTACTAAGCACGATTCGTGAAAGTGCGGCTGGCCCGTCAACAGAAGAAGTTGGCAAAGTTCTCGATTTTATGGCAAAGCAATTTCCAAAGGATGCTGAACTCAATTTCATTGCATTGAAGTGGGATGACGCAGCACAGTATTCAGATCGCATTAACAGCATTGAACATCTTGATACACGACATCATGTCATTGCCGCTGGTGTTTCTACGCATGGCCAAGAGATTTCGCCTGCCGAATTAAATGGCAGATTAGTAGCGGCTCATCCAGAATTGTTAACAGACGACAAATGGGTCAACGCATCAGAATTGAATCAACGACAATTAGACCTTGTTAACCAATCTCAAGCGCTACGAGAAACTGAAGCGAAACTTAGGGATCTAGAACGACAACAAGTTCAGCGTGACTTAAATGACTCGCGACCGGATACGGGAGGAGAAAGTGACCTTGATACGTGGCGAGTTGAGTTTGATCGTCGCGTTGTCAAAGCACGAGATGAACTTGAAGTAATCCAAGGTACGCCTCAAGATTTTGAAGCAAAAATCCGTGCAACGCAAGAACAACTTGATGTAGCACTCATGGAAGAAACTGCGGCTAGAGCAAAAGCCGATGCAGTTAGAGCAATGACTCCAGAAGAATTAGCAATTGAAGATCAAATTAGTCATGCAACAATTGGTGGAGATTTTGCTCGCACTAATGGTTTATTGGATCATGCTCAAAAAGAACTTGATGACCATGAAGCGGTGATGGAGTGGCTTTTTGGACAACATAATTTTCGAAATCCACCTAAGCCCGGACAATCTGCTGGGGATTGGGTGGCCACTTGGCCGCAAGATGATCAGGACATTCTGCGCCAGACCTTTTTTGAAAAGAAAGCTATTGAAGCAGAAATAAAACTACATCAATCAGCGCTAGAGGATCTAAATTCTCGGGCGCGTACCGCTGACTATGTGGCACCTCTTGAGGAACATTTTGGTTCAGAACTGCTACGTGATCACGAACACGCACAAAATAAAGTAATGGGTCTTGAACAACAACTTCAGGATATTCGAGATCACAAAGAGCTAAATGCCCAATACCAAGCATCAGGGACAATTAATGAAGCAGAAGTTGACGCAATAGCAAATTTAAAGCGTGCTGAAGATGCAGCATGGGCAGATATGCAAAAAGAAGCTGATGCTCGAGCGGCGTACGACGCTTCTCTTGATGATTTAGTAAGCGAGCAAACAAGCAAAAGAGATCTTGCTGCAAAAGAATGGGAAGCTCAATTGATCCGGTGGCAACACACAACGTTGCGGCCAGCACCTGATCCAGAGGCATTGTTCGTTAAGGACTATCACGCTTTGGGAGATCAAATTATTCCTGATCTGCGTGCTCGAGCACTGAACGCACACAATCAAGACAAGGCAATGTTTAGTCAGCGGATGATGGATCCTAATGGTGGTGCATCAGATGCTGCTGGGAGTTTTACTTCAGGTCAAATCAAACTGTTTGCAGTTCCTAGAATGGCCCAAGGGCCAGTTCATGGTGAGCCATTGACATTTGAAATGCTCCTTAGCCAATCAGACGATCCAAGAATTTTGCAACGCAACGAGGGGGCAGTACGAGCACTGCTTGTGCATGACGCAAATCCTGGTGCTATTAACGGATCACAAGCACTACTTGCTGATTTTCAATTGGCCGAAGAGCTTACGGCTACGTATTCACGATTGATGAATATTCCCATCGAGCCAGTAAACGTCGCATCAGTTGAACGAGATGTGCTGCGTGGTAAATACACAAGTAGCGATGGTGCAATTCAGCCTTATTACTCTGGATCAAAAAGCAATGCCGGCCCAACTGAAATATTTAGGGCTGACAAAGGTGTAGTGCAGTTGCAACCAATTAGTTCTGAGCTCACCGATAAAGCTCAGTCGTGGGCTGAACTGATGTTTGGTAGAGCACAGCAAGTTCATACTCGAGGAACTACAGAATCATTTGTAGCGCGATTTGGCAATGGTTCAGTACCGCTTGTCTATGTAAAAGACGACATGGGTCAATTGGTTGCAGTTAAAGAAACAGATGTCTTTAATGACAAGGCTGCCAAGTTCTTTACAGCAGACAAAAAGCCAATTCGACTAGCTGACGTTGCTTACTTCAAGCCTCATGACGTAAAGGTTGGCGCAAAGAGCGAAGCCATGTGGCCGCTGTTGGGGCCAATGATTGAAGATGGTCATGATCTTCGTACTGGTATGAGCAGGCTTATACCTAAAGACCAGTTTGCATTTGAAGCAGGGCAGATGGTGCCTACAACTGATGTAGTGCGTGCCTATCGGTCAAAAGCAGCGCATGTGCAAAATGTTGGAGATGGTGTTCCCAACTGGACATTTGCTGAAACTCTTGTTCCTGTTGATAAGAAAAACATTTGGGAACGATTTGTCAATTACGGGTTTGACAAAGTGCTTGGGCCCGGCATTGATGCTCTAGCGCGCAAGCCTCTTGCATTCCATTTCTTTCAACAGCGGTATCAGCAAAACATCAAGTTCCTAGATTGGCTTGTTGATCCTGAAATTCGTGACTCGGTGTTGAATGTAATGGCTCGACAAACAGAAGGCATGCAAGATGAAATTGCTGCGGTGTCCCAACACGCTCGCAACTTGGCTAACGATGTTGATCCCAACTCGCACGCTTTAGGTTGGACAGATAACCAAGCGTTGTCATGGTTGCGTAGTTACAAGGGCGACGACTTGAACAACATGCTTGATGCTGTTCGCCAACGTGTTGCTATCCAAGGAAATCCAGGCAACTGGTCAGATGCGGTTCGTCAGCAAAACCTTCAGACAATGGTTTCTGCTAATGCAATCAAGGCTCGAGATCCACAGGCACTGGCCAAACTGGTTTCGCCAACAGATGTAGGCGATTACCTTGCATTTGTACGATCAAGTTTGCCTGATCAAAATGTGTTGGACAATGCTGGCGCTGCAATGAGATCAGCAAAGAAGATGGATGACTACGATGAAGTAACTCAGATCCTGCGTGTAGGCGGGCCATTCCATAACTTTGCCTATGAAGATTGGGAAGCCTTGGCTGCTGCCGAACGCAACTGGCAACACATTGACAATGCTGCTGGTGAATACGCTGCTGAAGCTGCCATCAATGACATCATGCCGCTTGTGGATAGCCATGAAATGCGTACACAATTTGCTGAGTACGGTAAAGGCTTCTTGCCATTCCAGTATGCAGAAGAGAACTTCCTTCGACGCTGGGCTACAACAGTGCTTGAAAGCCCGCAGTCAATTGAGAAAGCGCGTCTTGGCTATATGGGATTGAAGTCGGCTGGTGTCATTCGTACTGATGAAAACGGTAAAGACTTCTTTCATTATCCCGGTTCGGGTTTGCTTATTGATGCTTTGGAAAAAATTGGCAATGCGCTTGGTTGGGAAAATCTTGGCACAACAGCAGCGTCTGTAGTCGGTGCAGAATTTCAAACACCAACAGACAAACTGTTGCCCGGTTTCCATTCGTCAATTGGCAAACCAGCTATTGGCCCAATTGTTTCTCTGCCGCTTAGCTTTCTTACTTCGCTAGCCCCAGAACTCACGCCAATCAAACAAGCGCTACAGGGCGACTACACCACAACGGACAGCATGTTGGAGCAGATAATCCCAACGCAGTTCCTGAGTACTTTTAAGGCGTTGTTCTCAAACCCTGATGGCAATGCCAAGTATATGGCAGCCCAAAACTCAGCTCTTGCACAACTTCAAGCAACTGGACATGGACTGCCAGATAATGCAACCGCTCATCAAAAAGAACAATATCTAGATCGCGTGCGCAACTGGTCACGCATTGTGTTTATAGCACAAGCGTTAGCTGGCTGGATTACGCCGGGCCCTCCAGGACTTATGTCATCTGCTCAGAATGATCTTGATCCATTTACGCCAATCAAAGACCCACGCTCTGTATTAGCTAAGTCCTATGCAACACTTGTGCAGAACCTTGGCATCGAAGAGGGCACAATTGCATTCCTTAAAGCTACTCCCAATGCAAAACTTGGTGATCTTTTGAACCCGATTGTATACACAGTTGGTCAATCAACTTCCAAGAGTGGTGCCCCATTGCCAGCTACCAAAGAGGCCGGCGCATTCTTTGATCAGAACAGTGACTACATTTTGAGCTTTCCAAATGCTGGGCCTTGGCTGTTGCCGCAAGACCCAACAGGTGCAGGAGAACATTCACAGTATGCCTACGATCAGCAAACCATTTCTGATCTTCGAGACAAACGAACTCCTGAAGAGTTTTTAAATGCAATGCTGTTTAAGCAGGGAAGCATTATGTACTTTAAAGCCAAAGATCAGTTCGATGCAAAAATGCAAGAGCTCAAACTTGCCAACAACAAAGCAGGTCAAGCAATCTTGCAAGAGAATTGGGACACCAAGTCGGCTGTATTTAAAGCTGCTCACCCAACTTTTACAGCGCAACTACAAAATTCAGACGCTAAGCAGAGGCGAGCAGATGTCCTCACGGAAATGAGACTAATCATCAAGGATCCGCAAGCCCCTCAACCACCTCAAATGCCAGATCTGATCCGTGTTATGAATGGTTTTGAAGCATACGAGAGCAAATTAAATGATCTTTCCAATGACCGAACAACTGAAGGGTCAGTTAAGCGCAACAAGTTGAAGGCCAATTGGAAGCTTTACCTAGACAACATGCAAGCTCAGCGTCCTGCAATGCAGAGTTTTATTTTGACCATCATTATTCCAGAATCGGGATTGTAAATGTCACGCAATGATTGGCCACTTCCAAAGCCCGGTAACCCATTGCAATTTGATAGGGCCCTTCAGCCAATCAATGGTGAACCAATGCTCAAGCGCGAAGAAATGGCAGCGCTTGTTTACAAATTGATGGATGACAAAACAGCCGTATCCACTCGTGAGCAACTCAATGATTGGTATGGCACTGCGTTTGCAGCTGGGATGGCAGGTATCGCAGCTACCGGAGTTGCGGCAGCATCAACCGCAACAGCAGCAGCAGCGGCAGGAGAACTTGGAGCCGGAGGTGCAGGTTTTGGTTCTGCCAATGCTGGAATGGCGGCTCGAGTAACAATGGGTGTGGTAAATGCTGCACCTGTTCTTGGCTTAATTTCAATGCCCTTGTTGTTGACTGGCGATTCAACACCTACACCGTGGCACCAAAACAATATAGGCAAAGCTGCTTTTGAGATTGTGGATCGGATTCCCGCATCAATGTGGACGGCCGGCGTAGCTACGCAAATGGATTTGCGACCTGCGCTAACAGAAATATCAGATAAATCATGGAGCAATTATCTGATTAAAGAGCAAGACAAAGTGGCTAAAACAATGGCAACGAGCATTGCCAAACTACTGCACGGCGGCTCAGCAGATGCCCCCGGTTATACCCCGCAACAAATTGATGCATATGTAAAAAACTCTGTGGATGCTTGGAAATCTAAGCCAAGCATTGTTGGGCTATCTCCCACGGTACAAGCAGCAGATGCAGTGCGGCAGTACACAGCGGCAAACAATAAACCAGTCTCAACTACGCCTACGACTAGCACTAACAACGAACCCATCACAACTACGTCATTAGCGCCAACAACGACTACTTTGTCGCCTTCAACTACAAGCACTTCAACAGTTCCACCAACGACTACAACAATTGCGTCGCCTACAGGAACTACAACAACTACAAGTTCAACCATGCCGCCAACCACAACGCCAGCAACAACACCGCCTACAGCACCGCCAGCAACAACGCCCTCTGGCGGCACTAATTCTATGGATTTTGATCCAAATGCTAATTTAGAAACAGATACTGGCGTTAGTCCTGTGCAAAATCGAGACAGCATGTTGCGTGCATTTCGTGGTTCACAATCGCGTGATGTAACTGATTTCGCCAGACAAAATGTTGGCACAGATGCTGCGCCGAAATTCTTTGGTGACGAATTTACTGTAAATATTGACTCAAAGCCGCTCAGTGTTTATGACGCTCTTTCATTTTTGTATACCCGATCAAATGCTGAGGTTCAAAATTGGGAGGACAGAATGATTAAAGCGGGAGTGTACGACAATCTTCCCCAAAACCTAATTCCACAAATGGATGGGAACGCACATGATCCAGCAAACATTGCAGGGTGGGATTGGTTGTTGAGCCAAGCAGCATTGAGGAACATGGGCGTTGACGAAGTATTGACAGACCTCGAGGTAAGACATAAAGCTGAACTAACAAGTTCTGGAATGTTGCCAACTTTTATTGAAGCTCCGGGCCTAAGTCAAGGCAGACCCAACTACAACAGTGCTGGCCATGTAATGCATTACGATGCCACTGGAAAAGTAGTTACCACAAGTGCTGATCTCACTTCGCCAGCTGACATTATTCAGTATGGAAATAGGGCTTCTCAATCGTTGAGCAACACAGATTTGACTACTGAACAATCAAATGCCTTGTCTAATTTAATTTGGGATATGCAGATGGCCTATGACCCGCGCACAGCACCAAGTGCAGATGGAAAATTGCAAGCATTTGATCATCAGTCTGCAATCTATTCAGTGTTATCTTCAGCACGATCAGGAGGTGGCATTTACAAACAACTTGATGATTCGTTAGCCGCTATAAAGGCATCGGGAGGCACACCATAATGGCACCAAAGCCAAAGCAAATTACGCCAGATCCATCGGCAACTGATGATGCAGCACTAGGCGTATGGCTGATAGACCACGGATTTGGAAGCCAGCTAGGAAACCTTATCTATCCGGACATTCGTGCAGTAATTGTAAGTTACAAATCTGCTCCAACATTTGATCCAGTAGCGATGGTTGCAGATATTAAAGCAACCAACTCAGCAAAAGTTAGCGAGCTTCTCAATAAAGGAGCAGCGCCAAAAGGTAGTGGCACTGGGGCAAGTGTTGCAACAAAAGCTCAACAGATTCAAGCTAGTGCTGCTGCAATCCGCAATGAGTCTGACACTCTTGGCTTGTCTTTGAGCGATGATCAAGTTACCGCAATAGCAAAGACAAGCGTGGCTAATAAATGGGAATCAGCACAACTCACCGATTACTTAACGCAAGGCTTGGACTTCACTAAGTTGCGCCCTGGCACTTTGACCGGCAATCTTGAACAGATTAAACAGATGGCTGCAGATCAATTGCTTACTATCTCAGATCTTTCTGCTCAAAATTATTCTCGTCGCGTTTCTTCTGGAGAGCTTGACAAAAATGGATTGATGGCCTTGTTTCAAGAACAAGCACGGAAAGATTACTCTTGGGCTGCGCCGGCCATTGATAAGGGGATCAGTATGTCAACCTATTTGATGCCTACTCGAGACAGGATTGCTTCGTATCTTGAGAAACCACCTGAAGCAATCAGCATGATGGATCCAAAGTATCTGTCAATGATGCAAACGGTAGACGCAAAGACGGGGCTCGTGCGTGCTGCTACGCAATCAGAAGTAATGGTAAACGCACGTTCTGATCCAGATTTTGCTAAAACCAATGCAGCGCGTTCAATGACACAATCCGCTGCGTCGGCTATCCGATCGTTTATGGGAGCTTGACATGTCTGACACTGGATACATGGGCTACTCGCAAGCACAATGGGATGCGCTTGCTGCTAGTGGGCCTCATTCGCAGGCAGAGTGGGACGACTTTTCAAAAAATGGCGCCGTTGATCCGGCTGATCCTTTGGGCTGGGGTGCTATTGCAAAATCAATGGAGCCCAAAGGAGTAGCAACTGATCCTGCTAAGGAAAAGGCTAACAATCAAACCTTTAGTGATCTAGCAAAAATGCTTGATGATGCTGGTTTGGGTAGTTTGTTTAAACTCAATGCAGATGGCACGCCAGATCCAGAATCGTGGTTGTGGAAAGAAGTCATTAATAACCCAAGCGACACTTCATTTGAGTCAATCTTGCCTCGCCTTGAACAAACGCCGGTCTATCAACAACGCTTTCCAGTCATTGATCAAGTGCGAAAAAACAATAAAGCTGATCCAGAACACGCTCATGTAGTGCCAACAGCTACTGATGTTTTGAACTACGAAAATGCTGTACGTTCTGATTTGATTGCGGCCGGGATGCCACCCTCCATGACCTCAAACAGTTACATTCAAAGTTTGATGGGACGAGGACTTAACGCACCTGAGGTTCGGGAAAGACTTGGACAGTCATATACGCGTGTAGCTGATACTGATCCTGCTGTGCTCAAGGCATACCAAGATTTTTATGGCATTCTCGATGCACCCGGTGCATTAGCTGCAAGTTTTCTTGACCCTGAACACATGCAGTCCGATCTTGATAAGCGGTCATTGACTGCTTACGCCTCTGGCATGGGTTCAAAAGTTGGAGTCGGCATGTCTCGAGCCACAGCAGAAGCTATTGGCCAATTGCCAAAGTCTGAAGCTGGCATTATCCAAGATATTCAAACAGTTTCTCGCATGAGCGGTGTGTTTAGCGAAAGTCTTGGCGAGACACAAGATTTGTCTACTGACACTGGCATGCAGGCAATTGCGCTTGGCGATGGACAAGCTAGTAGTGCAATTGAACGCAGACTCTTAGAGCGTCAAGCTAATGCGCGTGCCGCAACAGGTGGCGCTGTTGGAACTAACCAAGGTTTAACTGGACTCGGAACTTCGTAAGGAGGTGAAAATGAGTAAAGGAAACAAGAATGGTGGTGCTGTCGCTACTGGCGGCATTGCAAACGTAGGTGCTGGTGCCAAGTTTGTCACGGCCCCTAGTTTGACCGGCAAGATTGGCGCAGCCGCAAGCCGCACAATTGCAGGCGGCAAGGGCAAGGAAAGTGGAACAAAAAGCCACCCAAAAAAGTGAGTGTGTAGCTGGGACATTTACTTCACAGGTGTCCCAGCTACATATATCCAACACAAATACACTTGATTGTGTATATTATTCAACTAACGGGGTGAGCTCTTAGGGCCCTCGGAATACCAGTGGAGCTACAACAGTGGCCGCTTGGGAGCATCCTCCACACATCGCCGCATGTGGGGTGTAGGCAAGGCGATACGGCACTACTTACCAAGGAGCACACGCATGTCAAACATTGACAACGACGAACAAGACATTCCTTCCCTGCGTCGAGCAGCTAAGGATGGCAAAGCAGCACTCAGTGAGAACGCTGAATTGAAGCGTCAACTTCTGTTTGTGAAGGCCGGCATTGATACGGACTCCCGTATCGGGTCGATGCTTTACAAGACATGGGATGGCGAAGATCTTGAATCGCTTAAGGCTGAAGGGCAAGAGCTTGGATTGTTCCAAGCCGCTACTCGTCAGCAAGCAACTCGAGAAGCTTCAGGACAAGCAGACTTTCGAGATGCAATTTCTGCGGGACGCGCACCGGACGCATACGAAACCCCAACACCTGATCCAATGGACACCGCTTTGCGGGAATTCCAGACTGATCTGAAGAAGGGTTCAACCCGAGAGAATGCGCAGCTTGCTGCAATTGACCGCATCTTGGTCGCAGGTGTCAATAAAGATGAGCGAGTGATCTACAACCCGCGCAAATATGCCTAGAGATTGGTGTGAGATACCTGATTGTGAAGAGCACTATGGGTGCAGACTTCGCAACAAGGGATTGAACATCTCCCCTCGGGCGCAGATGTCACGGACACAGAACTGGAAGCCAACACCTTCCGTACCTGTTAAAAGCAATGGCGATTATCTATATGACGAGCGCAGGGACGGCACAAAAATGCCGCTACTTGGGCCCGATGGTACGCATTTGCAACGGTACGACAAGATGATTGACCCCAATTTTGACAAGAAATTGCACCGTATCAAATCCCTCACAGAAGGAGCCCTCTAGTGGCTGAAAACATTATTGGCACAGGCACGTCGCCGTTCTACTCGTATGACCTTCAGGTCGAAACCAAGATCAACATTGATGAGTTGATCTACACCCTCTCGCCGCTTGACCTTCCACTGCTTACTGGCGTGGGTGGCACTGGCAACCCAATCATCCCTCGCAGCCCGGTCGATACGACCACGTTCTACTGGCTTGAAGATGAAGTCCCACTTCCTACCGGCACGTTGGGTTCAACACTTGCTACTGCAGCAACGGCTATGACACTTACTGCTGGACAAGGGTTTCGCTTTCACATTGGCGATGCGGTTCGTCTTGGTTCGGAAATTGTGTATGTCACTGCATGTACTGATGCAAGCACTACTGGCTTGTCGTACACAGTTACGCGTGCATCATCTGGCTCAACCATGAATGCTGGTACATACGCAATTGGCACTGAAGTAGTTGGTGTTGGCACTGTTATTGCTGAAGGTTCAGTTGGCACTAGCAACTACACTGGCCGTACCAAGTACAGCAATATCACGCAGATCTTCTCGTCAACTGTGCAGGTGTCTCGCACCGAGCAGCGCATTCCCAAGTACGGTGTGCCAAATGAACTGAACCGTCAGATGGCCAACTCGATGCATGCTGTGTGGCAGGCAGTTGAGCAGGCTGCTGTATATGGCCGTCAGTATGAACTTGGTGCTAGCAAGCTTCGCCAGACTGGTGGCCTTGACAGCTTTATCACTACCAACATCAACTCATCTGACACTTGGATTACGTTGGCTCGCCTTGAAGCAATGCAGCAGTTGGCATTCAACCGTGGCGGCATGTTCACCACGTTGATTGGCAAGCCGCAGATCTTTGGCGCATTGAACAACTTGTCAGGTAGTGAGCGAATCTCAACCGTAACGATTGATGATGCTCGCCGTGGTCGTTCAACTGCACGTACCGTCATGACCGAGTTTGGTGAAGTTGAGTTGTACCGCTCTCGTTGGATTCGCAACAACGAGGCATACTGCTATAACCCTGAGAACTTCATCATGCGTCAGTTCCAGCCAATGGTGACTGAGCGTCTTGCCAAGACTGATGACACTGACAAGTACATGATGGTTACTGAGTGCGGTTTTGAGGTAAAGGGACAGGCTCACATGGGCAAGTTCACTGGCCTCGATTCAACGCAGACGTTGCCAACGGCTCTCGTCTAAACCGAAGCAGCCAATCCTTTTGGCCCCGGCATCTCTTAGGAGGTGCCGGGGCTACTCGGTCACACAGGAGAAGGCATGGCGCGTACATCAGTAGCTAACACAATTCAACGGATACGTCGTCAGGCAGCATCCGGTTACCGCAACGAGACAAATGTCTTAGCGGTTGCAATGGACACCAGCACTACAACTGTGACGCTGGCATCAACCCTTACTGCCAATGTGCAGGTAGGTGCAGTACTTTGCATTGGTATTGAAACCATGCGAGTTACTGCTGTAAATAGTCCTTCACTTCAAGTAACAGTTATTCGTGGCTGGCTTGACTCTGATGCAGCGGCTCACGATGTCAATGATGAAGTGTGGATCAACCCACGGTTCTCTTCGATTGACATCTATGACGGCATGATGGCTGAGCTTCAGTCGTGGGGCCCGCATCTTTACGCTATGACTGGTGTGACTCAAGCTGTAGTTGAGTCACAGCAAACAGTTGAGCTTCCAATTGCAATGGCTGATTGTTATGGCGTGGTAAGTGTGCGCCGTAACTGGACGTTAACTGATTCAACGGCATGGCCAGAACTTGAGTTTCGATTCCAACGTGGCGTGGGCACAACATGGACGGGCGCAGCTACTTCAGGTTTGCTTCTTCGTTCAATTCAGCCAATGTTTGCTGGTTCGCTCTACATTGTGGCAGCTATTCCATTTACGTTGTCATTGTTCTCATACACAGCAGACCTTGTAACAGACGTTGGGCTCAAAGAATCAATGCTCGACGTGCTCGAGATGGGCGTGAAGCTGCGCATGGGCATGGACAATGAGATCCATCGCACTGCGCGCACAGCACAAGACGAGCCACGACGTGCTGAAGAGAATCCCCCTGGCTCTGCTAACGCCGGCTTCCAGTTGCAGAACGCTATCTATCGCAGCCGCAAGGCTGAGGAAGTGCAGAAGCTGAGGACGCAATACCCAATTCGGTATAGCTAATGAGTTTCTCTACGACGTTTCAACGGCCTAGTTACGCATTCTTTGAAGGCGCAATCAGTGGTACAACACGACTGACTCCATTTACTGTGAGTCTTGACGAGTATGAATACCCAATTGATTTGCGTCAATACAAAGCGTCGTCGCAAGACACGCTGAAGCCGTCGTACTCAACGTCGCAGGTAGTTGACGAGTCACTGTTCAATGCTAATGGAGCATGGTCGCGCTATCGCTATAACTGGAATGAAGGTGCTGACCAAGAGTTTGGCGATCTTCGCGACAATGCTAATCCCATGCGTTTCAAGGCTTCTAAAGGCGTAGACGTTTGGACTGAGCACGAGCTTAAACTTTTGCACACTACATTTCAGCAACTTGCGGTAGTCAACAGCGGTATCTCTATGGCTGTAACTAACACTCGTTTGTATGTAGGCGTAGGTACGTTGTTGTACTACCAAAATCTTGTTGATGTAGGGACTACAACACTAGTAAATACCATTACTTTTCCCACCGCTATCATCAATATGACTACTGATGGCATTGATTTGTTTGTGACAGCAACAAACCTTTATAAAGTAACGCCACTACAAACAACACTCATAACAACGGCCGGCAACATGCTTGCTCCGGGACTTGGTTTGTCTTTTGACAACGTGGCATTTGTTGCTAACCGTTTGTTGGCTTCAATACAAAATGTGTTGTACGAAATTAAAGGTGCGTTGGCAACATTTGCGCAAATCAAAGCTCATTATCAATCCGTATTTAGATGGACTGCCATTTTTAATGTTGGTTCTCGCATTTATTTTGGCGGGTATGCAGGTTCAAGATCTGAGTTGTATTCAGCTACAACAGATAGCGCTGGCAATCTTGTGCAGTCAGCAGAAGCAGCGCCTTTGCCATTCAATGAGTTGCTAAACACTGCGTATTCGTATAGCGGCAGCGTGTTGCTGGCAACATCCAAGGGCATTCGGCTTGCACAGGTGGGTGCAGACGGCACGCTGTCGTACGGCCCGCTAATTGACAAGGTAGGCGATGTTCGTTGTGTCACTGCTGAGGGTCGGTTTGCATGGTGTGGATGGAGTGCATTCCAAGATGGTGGTGCAGGCGTAGCCCGACTAGCGCTAGATGTAAACGTCAATCCATTGCAGCCAGCGTATGCAAGTGACGTATATACAAACACTAATGGGGTTGTTTACGCTGTTGCTCGAGTCAATGGCTTGACTGTGTTTGGAACAAGTCAAGGCGTATACGTTGAATCGGATGGATATTACTGCACTACTGGTTATCTAGACCAAGGTATTATTTCGTTTGGCACTGTTGAGCAGAAGGTATTGACTTCTGGATTAGTGCGTCATAATGCGTTAGTCCAAGACGAAAAAGTAACGCTTGAAATTCAAGACTCAAATGCAAATGTATTAGCTACTGGTACTTCAGAAACTGACGGCAATAGTTCATATGAGTTTGATTTAGGTGGTGAATTAGTCACTGAGATCAGTGCAGTTATTCGTTTAACTGCTGGCTCGATTACTATTATTGGCGTTCTTACATCAGATGTATATACGCCTATTCTCAGTTCTTGGCGCTTGCGTTGTTTCCCTGTTACGCCACCAGTCGAACAGTGGGTAGTGCCATTGATCCTGCAATCACGCGTAGTTGTTAATGATGGTATGGGTCAAGAGATGTCAATGAATGTGTTTGACGAAGCCGAACGAATCAAGGGATGGTGGCGCACAAAGCAGCCGCTCATCTATCGTGAAGGCAACACAGCAACACGAGTACGCATTGATGCATACGAACTAGCACCAGTTGATTGGAATGATTCGGGAACTTTCTTTGAGGCAACAATGACTGTTCGCCTTGTTACTGCTTAGGAGTATTGATGGCGCGTAAATCATTTTCAGGTGGCACGGTGGACACTACGTTGTCGGCCTTAATTGATTCGTCGCAAACAACAATGACGTTGGTTGCAGGTACAACGTATCCAACTACTACCAATGGCCCATTTGTTATTGCAATTTCTCGAGGCTCAGCTACTGAAGAGAAGATCTTGGTAGGTACTCGAGCAGGCAATGCATTGTCTGGCTGCACTCGTGGCTATGACGGCAGCACGGCACAGGCACATGCATCTGGCTCAACAGTAAGTCATGTGCTTGATGCGTTGACTATTGATGAAGCCAACCAAATTGCCAACGTGATGACTACAACCGGTGACTTGATGTACCGAGGTGCATCATTGCCAACTCGCCTTGCAATCCCGACAACACTTACTGGTCAGGTGCTTGGCTATGCAGGTGGTGTTCCTGCGTGGGTAGAGCCCGAGTACGTTGGCACGTTGCGCCAGACCATGAAAACCACAGCAGATCCTGGCTATGCATTGATGGGCACAACACTTACAGGTGCTCAGGTCTTTTATCCCACACTGTGGGCATTGAGTGCAGTATCTTCATGGAAATCAGGTGCAAACCTTGTGTTGCCTGCAATGACTTCTGGAACAACGGGTTCAGTCTGGCAAATCAGGTTGGTCTGATGATCCCAGCAGATGTATACGGCATTGACTTCCTTGCTTCATATCCTGAAGCGCAGTTGCTCGCTGATCGTGGCGTGCGTTTTGTTGCTTGTTATCTCAAGAACTGGAAGCCAGTCAAGGTCGAAGCGTACCTTGCAAAAGGCATTGGCGTTATCCCTATTGGCGAGGTAGCGGCAAACTCAGCAGCAATGGGCGCATCAATGGGCGCGCTTCATGCAAACCGATGGGTCACCGCAGCGCAGCAGTTTGGTATTCCAGCCAACAAGACTGTGCCAATCATCATGACTAATGACACGAGCGCATGGTCAGCAGAACATCTTGCATACTTCAAAGCAGCCGAGCCCATCATCCGTAGGGCTGGCTACTTGTATGGCGGCTACGGCTCGAGACAAATGTTTGACGAGTGCATGGCGGCTGGCATTGTGTGGGATCTGATGTGGGCAACCAATGCATATGCATGGGGTGGTGGCCGGCATCCCGATGCACATGTGTTTCAAGGTGGGCACAAAAACATCACAAGCCCAACAGATTTTCTGTGGTGTGGTTCACCGTTGGATGTAACTGGTATGGGTAGTGTTGACACCAATGCAAGCCGCCGTGCTTTCCCAGCATGGCTAACTAAATCAGAGCCAATTCCTACGCAGGAGAACGATATGCCAGTTGTTGTGACAAATAAAGAAGTGTTCTTTACTTCTGCGCCCAACGTAGCCAAGTTTGTTATTCGTGAGAATGATGGCAAGCTGCGACACATTCTTGAACCTGAGTGGCAGGCAATGGGTAGTCCAGCAGGATTCCCTTATACCAATGCACAGATCGTTGCTCAAGGCGTATGGACTGCAGATGCAACACCTGCAGTGCCAGTGGTGTATCCCACCAACTTGACCTTGACCATGACTGGCCAAGGCAAGCTCACCTGATGGTTTTGTCTGTTGCAGCTATCCTCAGCGGCCATGACATTGCTTTGATTCTTGCAGCAACTGTTCCCGCAGTAGGAGCATTTTTATTGGGATGGTTGAATCTTCGTCGGCAAGTTGCTAGTCACGCGCAAATTACGCAAATCAATAACGCCGTCAATCATCAACCCCATAATGCACCAACTTTAATTAGTCGAGTATCAAAGATTGAAGAGAACATGCTCGACCCACAGTGGTTGCAAGAATCTCTTGCAACTATTGCCAATCAAGTTGGTTGTCAATTGAAAAAGCCACCAACAGCAGGAGACTACTAATGATTACACCTCGGCTATTTAACAAAGCCAATGGCACTTGGTTACGCTCAGTGCTGCGCGCTGCGGTGCTTGTTGCAACAGCGTTTGGTTTTAAGCTCAGCGCCGAGCAGGTGGCTGCAATTCAGTTGGCAATCGAAGCTGTGTTGACTGGTGCTACAAATTTCACAGCCGACTAATAGGTCATGTGCTCTCGTATGCAGTCATTGTGATGTGAGTTTCGTCTTTGACGAAACCCCCACCCTTATAGACATGCAGGGACATGACCTGTTTGTCGTCACGAATTAT
>Ga0209190_1000294_pt1 | contig 36433 bp, 54 predicted proteins | sample M_140205_XF_Meta_FD_187315 | JGI IMG/M metagenome (GOLD analysis project Ga0209190, IMG submission 187315) | Freshwater microbial communities from Lake Montjoie, Canada to study carbon cycling - M_140205_XF_MetaG (SPAdes) (version 2) | ecosystem: Environmental > Aquatic > Freshwater > Lake...
GCATATGAAGACGACACCGTTAAGACCGCATAAAGTTTTAGGTACTAACACAGCAGAGGGAGATCTTCATGCTCTCACTCTGCTAACAGGCCCATTTGCTGGAATTATATTTTCTTATACTGATGTAAAGTTTTCAGAAGATGAAGCAAACGATAAGTTAAAAGTAGCATTTGAATACTTTGTGCACGATGTTCCTGAAGATAAAGAAGGTTATAGCACTTCTCAATTTGAGAATGAGCTAGGAGACTTTCTTGTGGAATTAGTTTTTTATGGACTTGAGCGAGACAACTTAGGATTTATTGATGAGCAGAATAGAGAAGACTATCCTTTCCAATCTGATACACAACGAGGAGTATTGCCGTAAAGTAGTTCCGTTCATAAAGACGGAATATTTTACAGATCAATATGAGCGTATTGTATCTGAAGAACTACTTAAGTTTTTTACTGAATACAACAAACCAGCATCACTGGAAATTCTTGCAATACAAATTGGAAACCGTAAACTACATCGGGATCAAATTGATGGCATTGAAAAATACATCAACGAGTTAGTTTATAAAACAGACAATGACGAATGGTTGCTTAAAAATACAGAATCATTCTGTAAAAAGCAAGCAGTTTATAGCGCAATTGTTGAATCATTTGAAATCATTGAAGGCAAGAATAAACAACTCACTGAAGATGCAATTCCATCAATGCTATCAGATGCACTAGCTGTATCATTCGATAGTTCAATCGGCCACGATTATCTTGAAGACTTTGCTGATCGATACGAGTTCTACAATCGTAAAGAAGAAAAGCTTTCATTTGATCTAGAGCTATTCAATAAGATCACTAAAGGTGGTCTACCACGTAAAACTCTAAACATGATTCTTGCCGGCACCGGTGTCGGTAAGTCATTATTCATGTGTCATTATGCGTCATCAGTTCTTATGCAAGGTAAGAACGTTCTGTATATCACTATGGAAATGGCAGAAGAACGTATTGCAGAACGTATCGATGCAAACTTACTTAATATGACTATGGAAGAATTAAGTAAAGTTGATAAAGATATCTATGAAACACGTGTTGGTAAAGTTATTAAGAAGACTACGGGTAAGCTAATTGTAAAAGAATACCCAACAGCTGCTGCTCATGCTGGACACTTTAAAGCTTTGCTTGAAGAGTTAAAGATGAAGCGTAACTTTAAACCAGATGCAATTATTATTGATTACTTAAATATCTGTTCTTCATCTCGTATGAAGCATGGAGCAGGAGTTAATTCTTATACGTATATTAAATCTATTGCAGAAGAACTTCGTGGTCTTGCTGTAGAATATAATGTACCTGTTCTTTCTGCGACGCAAACAACTCGAGGTGGCTATGACAATACCGATGTGGATCTTACTGACACTTCTGAATCTTTTGGCTTGCCTGCTACTGTGGACTTTATGTTTGCTCTTATTTCGACTGAGGAATTGGAAAACCTTAATCAGATCATGGTCAAACAACTCAAGAATCGTTATAACGATCCTTCTTATTACAAGCGTTTCGTTATTGGTGTCGATCGATCTAGAATGAGACTATATGATGTTGAAGATTCTGCGCAATCTAACATTTCAGATTCAGGTCAAGATACTGGCCCAGCATTTGATAAGTCTTCGTTTGGAAAAAGAATGAAACAGGCCGGCGATGGATTTACTTTTTAATCGCAAATGTGTTACAATATAATTTTGGAGATATACTATGAGCAATAATTGGGTTTGGGATATGGAACGTATGCACAGTAAATACGGTGTATGCCCAGTAGTTGAAACTTTTGATAAAGACAAACTTCAAAAGTTTTTGGAATTTCGTATCAACTTCTTGCAAGAAGAACTTGATGAAATGAAAACTGCAACTAATGCAGATGATGTTGTTGATGCATTGATTGATCTTTGTGTAGTTGCTATTGGAACTCTTGATGCATACCAAGTTGATTCTCACGAAGCATGGAATCGCGTATTAGAGGCAAATATGTCAAAGGAAGTTGGAATTAAACCTTCTCGTCCTAATCCATTAGGTCTACCAGACTTGATTAAACCAGAAGGTTGGATTGCTCCAACACATGCAGATAACGTAGGACTACTAGCAAAGGTATTCTAATGTACAGCCTTACTGTCTTTAAATCGATATTCGATAACAAGACTGATACACGCGTTGACTTTGATTCTTTTGACAAATTCGAAAAGTCATTGTATCATTTGTCAACGCTGCCAGGTTATAAAGCCAAGCGTGGAGAGTTTACTACTAAAGCTTCACCGCTAATATCTCCTGCAGTATATAAAGAAGATACTACACGCGCTAACATTAATGTAATTGAATGGGCAGGTTGGGCAGCCCTTGACGTAGATAACGCAACATATGATGGAGACCTTGAACATGAATTGGCTAGGCTTTACCCTGATACTTATTTTATCTGCTATTCAACTGCTAGCAGCAGTCGCAGCGCGCCGAAGTTTAGATTGGTGTTCCCACTTGGAAGATCTGTTAGAAACGAAGAAATCAAACATTTCTGGTTTGCACTCAACACAGAATTTGGCATGGTGGGAGATACCCAGACTAAAGACCTCTCTCGCATGTATTACGTCCCTGCGCAATATCCTAATGCTTACAATTTTATCTTTACTCATCGTGCAGACAGGCATCTTGATGTTGATGCTCTCCTAAGAAAGCACCAATACGATGATAAGTCTTCTTCTTCTAATTTTATTGATAGGCTTCCTATTGAAAGTCAAAAGAAGATCATTGAGCAACGACAACAAAGACTTGAAGAAATAAAGAAAGAGTTTGAGTGGTCATCATACAATGATTGCCCATTCGTCAATCAAAGACTTGTAAGAGATTATAAGTCTATCTCAGGCGTTGACGGATCTGGCCGCTACTCTATGATCTACAAGATCATGACTTCTATCGCATGTAATGCTATAAAGAAGAACTATCCAATCAGTGAGTACGAGATCGTGAACCTCATACGTGATCTTGATAGGGATACCTCAAATAGGTACGCCAAAAGACCTCTCAACACCGAGGCGTCTAGGGCTATAGAATTCGCCTATAGAAACGTGTAGTATAAAAGTATACAGTGTACAATAATTCGTCTTTATGGTATAATACTACTACAAACTGGAGATTTCTTATGAGTGATGAAGACCGCAATAATCTTAATTTTCTTTTAACCGTTAGCCCAGAAGTTTTTGAAGATTGGTTTGACCAAGCTGACGAAGACGATGTCGACTATGCACTAGAACTTTTGGCAAAACGTAAAACAGAACTAAATCTTAAAGAACTTGAGTTCAGTGACAGCGTAAAAGACACAACTGAAGCTAATCAAGTGTTGAGAAAGTTCATGCTATGAAAATTTCTATTCCAACAAGATACAAAACGCCTAGAGCAAAACTTGGTTATATTGGTGAAGTTTTAGTTAAGACTTACTTTGGTGGAGTTTTGTCGACATGGATGTATGATTCTGAAAAAGATCTTACTTTTTCAGATGGTAAACTTGGAGAAGCCAAAGCACAAAATAGAAACGTTAAACTAAATGTCTTTAGTATTAGAGCTCCAACTGAAACAACATATAAGAATCAGATTGTCAAATGCCAAGAAGTTGACAAGTTATATTTCGTAGAATATAATCTATCAGATAAATTTAGAATTTATGAATGCCACGATCGAAATGATGTGATTGAATATACTGCGTATATGGGTGAAGATCTCGGTAACGTAAATATGATTGGTTGGCCAATAGACAAAATGACAATGTTAATAGAAATTGAAGACGCTGAGGTGTGTGCTCAAATGCGTAGTTATTCCCAAGCAAAAACTATTATGAAAGATTTTCCAAAATGAAAGAAGGTAAACAATTTACTCGTGAATCAGCAAACATCCTGTTGGAAGCTGCTGCACTTCAAGAACGCAAAGGCCAGGATTATCAAAATCCTCTAAGCCGCGTACGTCAATCAGATCACTATCCACGAGGCGTTTATACAATCCTTGATACGATTAATGGTAAGATGCTTCGTATGTATTCCGTGTTGGAAACTATGGAAGCTGGTGGTAAAGTTAATTTTGAATCAGTTGAAGATTCTGCGATTGACATGATCAATTATGCCTCATTCCTTGTTGCATATATGCGTGGCGATATCGATGGTCAAGAACCTAACAAAGATATCTTCAATCGTCGTATCAGCAAAGAAACTCATCCAACAACTGATTTAACTCCTTCAAAGTTTAAGTAATGATGAATACCGTACACGAAATTCGCCAACAGTTTGCACGACTATATCGTGATCAAAAGTTTGTAACCGATAAGTCAGGCGTTAAGACTCTTGAAATTATGTGTGCAAACTTCTGGGCTAACTCACCTCTAATCTTTGGTGCTGTTAACGAAGATTATGTTAAACGTGAACTTGACTGGTATCTTAGCGAATCATTGAATGTTAATGACATTCCTGGATCTACTCCACAGATTTGGAAACAAGTTGCAGATATAGACGGCTTCATTAATTCGAACTATGGTTGGTGTGTATACTCTGATGAAAATAATAATCAATTCGCTCATGTTGTAACTGAACTTGAAGATCGTCCAGATTCACGCCGTGCTATTATGATTTACACTCGTCCTACTATGTGGGGTGATCATAATAAGAATGGTCGTTCAGATTTTATGTGTACTAATACAGTACAATATATGATTCGTGAAAACAAAGTTAATGCTATTGTGAATATGCGTAGTAATGATGCTTGGGCTGGTTATCGTAATGATTATGCTTGGCAGCAATATGTACTAGAAGAAGTGGTGCAAGAACTTCACTATCGTGGAAAAAATTATAATCGTGGTGAGATTTATTGGAATGCAGGATCACTTCACATTTATGAACGGCAGTTCTATCTAATAGATCACTTTATTAAGACTGGTGCTTTAACAATTTCTAAAGAAGAGTATGACGCAAAGTACAATTTGGAATGATAGGTATTTAGCTTTAGCAAAGCAAGTTTCTACTTGGAGTAAAGATCCAAGTAGAAAGATTGGTGCAGTTGCAGTAGGATCTAAGGGTCAGATTTTATCACAAGGATACAATGGTTTCCCTCGAGGAATTCTTGATAGTGCTGATCGTTATAATGATCGTACTACAAAATATAAGTTAGTAGTTCATGCTGAAATGAACGTTATCTATAATGCTACATTCAATGGTGTATCATTAGATGGCGCATCGTTGTATGTCTATGGTCTTCCAGTATGTTCTGAGTGTGCTAAAGGTATTATCCAAGTCGGTATCAAAAAAGTTTTCATATATACAGATGATGCAGTACCAGCAATTTGGACAGAAGCATATGACTTAACATGCGATATGTTTAGTGAAGCTGGAATACAGTGTGAATGGATACAAACATGAAGGAAGTAGATATAAATGAAGATAGCAATTATTATGGGACGAGGCATTGAAGGATGTGGCGTTACCAAGTTTACAGTAGAACAAACGAAATGGCTCGGCAAAAACGGGCATGATTTCGTTGTATACTCGTCAAAAGATAAATCATGGACACGTAAGAACGCCCACGATGTATCTAACGTCGTTCAATTGAAGTTTGCTAAACCAGAAGAAACTAATAAGATGATTGAAGGCTGCAACAACGCCGATGTAGTTATCATTAATAGTCTTCCTTCAATTGGACATCCTGAAAAATGTATTAATGAATTTAAGCGAGCACTAAATGAAATTACTAAACCAATTGTCCTCATTCAACATGACCATTCTTCGTTGTCGATTAAGCGCAATGCTGCAATCGATGACGCCATTGGAAAAGCTAACATTCTTTTTGGCCATAGCGCTAGCAATGATTTCGCTAAGTACGTATCTAAAGTAACTGAAGGTGGTGGTCTTACGGGATTTTTTGATGAAGATAAGTCTAAGACTATCTTAAACTTTCAACCAGGACTTGACTTTGATTCAGTACGTGAAAAGTATTGGAAACCCATTGAAATACAAGATACGATTATGAATAAATGGATTGGCCGCACCACAAGTTGGAAAGGCTATGTTCAGATGTTTAAGTTTCATAATGAATACCTTCGTCCTGGTGGCTATATCACAACGTTTGAAGGTATTGAAAAGTCACCAGCATATCTTGGCTTTCGTGAACTATCAGAATTCAATGGAATGATTGATAGACATATTGCCTCAACTAATCTTGAAAACAATCAACCAGCATATGTCTTTGGCCCATTTATTAATGATGAGATGCTAGAGCGTATGTCTCGTGTTGGATTTGGTTATCAGCTTTCAGTACTAGATGAACGATACATTCAACGTTCTATTGAGTATACTCACTGTGAAGTTGTATGCACGGGCGTAGTTCCAGTCTTTCGTAAAACTTATGGTGAACGCTGTACTCACCGCAAGTTTGGAGATAAGCTAATTAATTGTAAAGACACGGGTACGATTTGGCTTGACGATAATGATATGCAGCCTGCTTTCGATCTGCTAAATAAACTTGCCAGTGATAATGTTATGCGTAATGAATATCGTGAAATGGCATTCGAATTTTATAAACAACATCAAGACTCAAAGTATACCTTTGCAGAAATGATGAAACAGATTGAAGATAATCTATGACATTTAAACATGCTTCTATTGTACCATTAATTGGAGGAGAAACTCTTGGGCAAATTAATGCATTTGGTACAAAACCTGATTACTTACTTTCGTATACCCCGTTTAGTAATAATGATTCGCACTTGGTTAATTACCTTGAAGACGTTCCTTACATCCTCTTGGACCAAGGGGGACACCATCCTCATTACGTTGATATCGTTAATGCTGTGTGTCCTTGTGCTGGCCTCAGTTCTTTATCCCCATCAGCAAACTCCGATGCTGCTGTTAATGATTGGTTGACAATTACTGCCAAGTACGTGTTGGAAGAAATGAAACCTAAAGTATTTTGGGGAGAGAATGCTCCACGATTTGCAGGTGAGATGGGTAAACCTATTGTTGTTAAGTTACATAAGCTTGCACAAGACAATGGTTATACGATGTCGATTTATAGAACTAAATCTTTGTTGCATGGACTTTCGCAAGTTCGTGAAAGAAGTTTTTACTTCTTTTGGAAAGGCGATAAGGTTCCAGTGTTTAAATATTTCGATGACTATAGAGTTAGCATTGAAGATCAAATTAATCTTGCTAAGCCTGATTCTACACAGCAAGAAGTAACGAATAAGAAGATTCCAAGTAAGGATGATCCATATTATCGTTATGTTCTTGAAGTTATGCATGGAGGCATTTCACACGCTGAATTCCAAAAGACTTTAACTAAGTCTGCAGATGCAATGCATTATATTGAAGAGAATGGCCACAACTATCGTATGGTAAAGTCTTTCTTTGAAAAAGAAGGCTATACTAAGTTTGCTGCAAAAATGGATGCTATGCAAGATAAACTTGATGCAGGCGGAAATATTATGAGACGTGCTTCATACATACCTAAAGACTATATTGGAGCTTTCGTAGGACATCTTCCAGTGTCTATGACTCATCATACTGAAGATAGATACCTAACATATCGTGAGTGTATGACTATTATGGGTTTACCTCAAGACTTTGAACTACTAAATCCAGCTAGAAATTTAAATCACGTATGTCAAAATGTACCAGTGCATACTGCTACAGATATGGCATTTGAAATTAAAGCTGTACTCGAGGGAAAACGAGATATGATGAATGGTAGTCTTATATATCAGTTTAATCCTCAAAAGACTTTTGAAATTCGAGACTATGAACCATTAAGTAGCTTAGAATCTTTCCTATAATGATCGCCCTTCGGGGCGATTTTAGTTTTATAAATAGTTCTATTACCTATATTTTAGAACTAGATGGCAACTATCACATTAGCTAAGAAACAGCTTACTCCAAACCAATTTGGACTTGGCATGTCGCCTGAAGATTCTGCTTCTCTTTTTAGAAAAGTTACAGCAGGTTTAAAAGCTATGCATACTTCTAAGAAGCTTTCTACTGGCGTATTTAATGTATGCACAGAAATTTTAGCACATTCTCAAAAAGGCAAAAAGAATTTTGATGTAGACTTCTCGTCTTGGGTTACTCCACAGGAAGTAGGTATTATCGTATCTGACTTTGGTGAAGCATCTGGCGCGCTATATATGCTTAAGCATTCCGGTACAAAATTTGTTAAAGTTAAATTCCCAACACTAGCAAATGAAAAGCTAGTTGATTACTATCTTATAGATGGAGAAGGTATTGAATACCCATTCTCTGCTAAAGCAGGTGCTGGAGGTAAACCATCTATCACTGCTGTTACTCCTATTATAAGTAAGATGAAAGGTCTTAAGGGTAAGAGTAAATTAGCAGCAGAAGTTATATTGGCTATTGGTATTGAAGAAAAGACTGCAACTGGTAAGAGCACTGGCACAGACTTATTTAAAGGCCCATTGCTTGCAGCAGAAATTTTAAGTAAAGATATTCCTGCTTATTCAGCTTTAATAAAAGTTCTTCAAGATAAAAAATTAAAGACAGGATATTCTGGCGGAACGCCTACCTCAGAGCATCTTGATGCCGCTATGGCAAATGCTGGTATGTATCCATCATGCGTAGAAACTTTCTTTAAGCCTTTTATGGAAGCAGCAAAATCAAAAGGTTTTGAACTTAAAGACGAAACATCTGTAAAGAGAGCAGTTAATCTTTCACCTTATGGACTACCCGGTGGTAAACCGCACCGTGATAAAAGATGGGGATTATTACATTATCCTCTTACAGCCAATCTTATAAGTTGGCTAAATAATACAGACAATGGCGCAACAGATTTATTATCAAAAGCAGCAAAGACTTTAACAGTGACTCAGATTTACTTAGATGTTTCACCAGCTAAGAATCCAAAGACATGTGTATACACATTTAAAGAATTTTCTGATGCTCAATTCCAATTTGGATCTCCATCAAGTACACCTAACCCAATTGGAAATAGAATTGGATTAACAATGATAAAATCTCCTGCTAAAAAATAAGGACTAGAATGTTACAATTTAAAAATTTTATAAAAGAAGAAGCAGAAGCAGAATCTAAACAGCTTAAGCATATTACTCATCCAGAAGATCGTCCATTGATGCATGGACATAGTGGATTTGAGCATGCTCATGCTGCACTTATGCAAGCTCATTCGCACATGAAGTCTGGCACTAAGTCTAGTAATCTTACTATGAAGTACGATGGCGCTCCTTCTATTGTATTTGGACATCATCCAAAGACTGGAAAATTCTTTGTTGCAACTAAGTCTGCATTTAATAAGGATCCAAAGATTAATCATACGGAAGAGGACATTGATAGAAATCATGGTCATGCTCCAGGTCTTGCAAGTAAATTAAAGACAGCATTGAAACATCTTCCAAAAGTTGCTCCAAAGAAGGGAGTATTCCAAGGTGATTTAATGCATACGCAAGAAGACCATCGTCTTCATGAAGAACTATTAGTTGAACAGAAAAAAGTTTCTTTCACGCCAAACACTATTACATATACTGCTCACGGCGATGAAGCAAAAAGGATTGCTAGATCAAAAGTAGGTGTAGTTGTCCATCAAGAATATCATGGATCTGATGTTAGTAGCATGAAGGTTAGTCCTCATCCAAATCTTAAATCATTTAAAGATCATCCTGATGTTCATATGCATGGCGCAGAGCATGATACTAGTAAGGTAACTCATTCTGATCAGAATGAAGCAGAGTTCCATAAGCACATGGCAGCTGCTAAAGAAATCCACGACACACATGGACATGCGATGTATAACGCAGTACATCCAAAGCACTCTGGTGATGGTGGTCATCTTGCAACTTATATCAATAAAACAGTTCGTCATGATGAAGTCCCAAACGTAAAAGGGTTTCAGCAACACGTTGCAGATCATCATGCTAAACAGGCAGAGAAAGTAAAGACTGAAAAATCTAAGTCAGAGAAAGAGGCCGAAGGTGCTTCTCAAGTTGCTCATATTGAAAAGAATAAGAATCACTATAGCAATCTATTAGCTCAACACCATCACCTTGCTCAAGCTAAGAATGCATTAGTGCGTTCGTTAGAAACACACGAAGGCGGGTATGATCACCACATTGCTGGAAAGAAATCAAAGCCAGAAGGTTTCGTTGTTAATACTAAACATGAAGGTAAAGAAGAACCTAGCAAATTAGTCAACCGTGCTGAGTTTGCAAAGGCTAACTTATTAAAAACTAAGAAATTTGGAGCAGAATAATGATAGATTTTTTATCGTTCCTTAAAGAAGCTACTGGCAATAAGCACGGTGTGCTCGCTGTTGGCCGTATGAATCCTCCAACGACAGGACATATGCAAGTCATTAACAAAGTGCATACTCTTGCTCAAAAACATAATGCAGAACATAAAGTAGTTGTTACTCATAGCCAAGATGCCAATAAGAATCCTCTAAGTGCAAGTCAAAAGGTTAAACATTTGAAGCGTTATAGCGGAGAGACTAATGTAGTTGCAGGTTCTAAAGAGAAGCCAAACATTCTATCTCATGCTTCGGATATGCATAAATCTGGAGTTACTCATCTTCATGTAGTAGCAGGTTCAGATAGAGTTGAAGCAACTAAAAAATTGCTAAATGATTATAATGGTAAAGAAGCTGCTCACGGCCACTATAACTTTAAGAAGATTACAGTACATTCTTCCGGTAAAAGAGATGCTGATGCTGAAGGCACATCTGGTATGTCAGGTACTAAAATGAGAGATCATGCTAAGAGCAACAATTTTAAAGAATTCCGTAAAGGAGTTCCGTCACATGTTTCAGATGCACATGCACATGAATTAATGCACGACGTACAACAAGGACAACTAAAATGATATCATTTAAAGATTTCATAGATGAAGGTAAACGCGGCCTATGGGATAATATCCATGCTAAGCGTAAAAGAATTAAAGCAGGTTCTGGCGAGAAGATGCGTAAGCCGGGAAGCAAAGGTGCTCCTACTGATGCAGACTTTAAAGCAGCAAACGAAGAAGTAGAATCTCAGTTTGATTTAATTGAAGAAGTTATTGAAGAGCTTGCTCTTGCTAAAGGACTTGATTCTGAATTTGTTTGGGAAACATTAGAGCTTGTTACTGATGAAGAATTGCTAGAATATGCTATTGATAAAAAAGGTCACAAGTCTTCCGAAGGTGGATTGACACAAAAAGGTGTTGATGCTTACAATGCTAAGACAGGCGGTAACCTACAGACAGCAGTTACTACTAAACCTTCAAAATTAAAGCCAGGAAGTAAAGCTGCTAATCGCCGTAAGTCATTCTGTGCTCGTATGGGTGGAATGAAGAAGCGTTTAACTTCTGCTAAGACTGCTCGTGATCCAGATTCTAGAATTAATAAAGCTCTTAGAAAATGGAATTGCTAATGTTAAAGTTTAAAGATTATATTAAAGAAGAAAATAATGCAGGTTACGAGGGAACTGATAAGTTAACTCTTCATCGTAAGAAGATAACACCTGGAGAGAAGCCAAAAACTCCAGATATGTTACCAGATTATTGTGAATGTGAAAATATACAAAAGAATAAATAAGATATAACGTTTACTTATCGATGGAATAACATGAAAAAATATAGACAGTTAGTTACTCAACTGCCATCTAAAAAAGTTGTCTTAGGATTTAATGAGTTTCAGTCTCCTTCGGCTGTTCATGAAGTCTATATCAACTCTATCAAAAAGTTAGCTTTTTCTCAGAAAGCTGATCATGTCATATTTGCTTCTTGCACAGAAGACAAAAAGATTCCACTCCCAGTAGATCGTAAAGTATATTTTTTGGAAAGAATGTTTCCAAAGACGAACTTCCTTGCGTGTAATGAAGTTGTAAATGATATAACAACTATCACCAAAGTTCTTTTTGAAAAATATAAGCACGTTACAATAGTAACTTCTCAAAGCCAAGTGGCAATTTATGAGAAGTTACTCGAGAATTTAAATGTACAGATTATTGGAGTACAAGATTTTACTCCAAATACTAAGATTGTAGAGAGTCTTAAGAAGGGCGATTTTGGTTCCTTTAAGAAGACTCTTCCATTTACTATAACAGAACTTGATAGCAAGCGTCTCATGAATGAGATGCGTTTGGCTATGGGCCTTAAAGTTCTTAAGGAACAAGTCAAGTTTGAAACCAATGAATTAAGAGAAAAGTATTTCGCTGGAGAAATATTCAACGTTGGTGAGATAGTAGAATCTGATGATACCGTATATGAAATCATTAAGCGTGGTTCAAATCATCTTTTACTTCAAGATGAAAAGGGAAATCGTGTAAGTAAGTTTCCTCAAGAGCTACAGTTAACCAACAAAGAATTTGTTTTAGAGGAATCAAATATGCCAACACCCGAGCCAAAAGTTGAAAAAGTTAATGAAGCACAGGGTTTAGAGGGTGCTATGGATGGAGCAGAAGATACTTTAGAATCAGATCTAAATGATAAGCAAATTGATGATATGGTTGGTGGAGTAACCGATGATCATGTCATCAACCATTGTTACGATGATGATGAATTATGTATTATCGATGATGAAACTGGTGAGCATATTCATGATTTACATGAAGAAGTAATTATGGAAGTTCTATCGCGTATGGAACGCATAAAAGCAAAAGTAAGATTTGCAAGATCAGAAAGTAAGCGCGAAAGAAAAACCCGCGTCGCTCTTAAAACTCATTCCAATGTAAAGACTATTAACAATAGAGCTCGTCGTTTAGCAATCCAAATGATGAAACAAAGAATTGCTAAACGTCCCCTTGATAAACTATCTGTATCAGATAAAGAAAGAATTGAAAGAATGATGGCAAAGCGTAAAGTCGTTATTAATCGACTTGCTATGAAACTTGTGCCTAGAGTTAGAAAAACCGAAAATGATCGCCTTTCGCATAAAAACTATACTAAATGAAATAGACAAATATGAATGAATTAGAAGCATCGCTTAGGGTGTCATTGGCAAATACGTTTGTCATGTACTTTAAGACACACGGATATCACTGGAATGTTGAAGGAATTCAATTCAGCCAGTACCACGAATTCTTTGGAGATCTATACGAAGACTTATATGGAGCTGTAGATCCTCTTGCAGAAAACTTGAGAAAACTCGGTGCTTATGCACCAAAGAGTTTATCTGAACTATTTGACGCAACTACTATTAGAGAAAACCAATCTATAGTAGGAAACAATCTAAAAGATATGCTAAATAGTTTAGAAGCTGATAATAAGGAAGTTATTAATTCTTTGAATAAGACATTTGGATTAGCGAATAAGGCTAACAAACAAGGTCTTGCAAACTTTATTGCTGAAAGGATTGATACTCATGAAAAACACGCATGGATGTTAACGGCATCTCTTAAAGGAACATAAATGACAACTATAAAAAAGATTCTTGAAGGTAGAAAAGAACTTTCTGATAAGCAGAAACTGCATATTGATAAGAACGATAATGGCGAAATAGATTCCCAAGATTTTAAAGCTATTCACGCTAAGAGAGATGATGTATACACATCTGATTATAAATTAGATAAGAATGGTCGCAAAACTAAAGCTCATAAAATTAGTTTTAAAACTGGTGAACATGAAGTTAAAGGAGAATCTTTTAAACCTATGGACGAACCAAAATATAGTTTATCTATTCAAGCTCGTCAAAAAGAAGCGGATAAAAATATGACTAACAAACAAAATAAAAAGCATGAAGATATTGCTAAAGGCATGAAAAAATCTTATAAAGGATTTGTTCAAGCTTATGGTAAAAATCGTGCTGGCATGGACGAAGAAGTTGAACAAATTGAAGAAGCAATTCATGCAGATGACTATACAGCAACTTCAGAAAAGTCGCAGTTTGGTGGTCACCGTCCACACGTAGTTAACAAAGAAACTGGCAAAACTATGCACTTATCTGCGGCGGCGTATAAGTCTCCAGAACATGCAAAAGCTCATGCTAAAGCATATTTAACTGGTTATGCAAAGATGGGAATGCACGCAGCAGATCGTGCATCTATTGATTACGCTAAAGCAAATAAAGAACATATGGTTAAGGAAGACATCAACATGAACGAAGAACTACATCCAGAAGCACACAAAGTACTAAAGCATATTAAACCTGAACACCATGCAAAGTATACACCAGATATGACTAAGAAGCACTATACTGGCACCTTTGCAGATCGTAAAGCAGTTTTAGACGCAGCAGAAAAAGCTGGTCACTTAAAAGAAGCTTCACCGTTTGATTGGAAAAATACTCCACGTCAAACTTCTGACAAGACCCAAACATCTACTTTTCATGATGTAAAGAAAATTTCTACTGGCACCGTATACACTAAGCAGTTCGATAAAGACGGTACGTCAAAAGGTACTGGTGATGATGCTGCTAAGAAAGCTGAAGGCGCTGCAAAGCGTGGTAGAGGACGTCCAAAGAAGGATAAGTTTTCTGAAGCTGTAGAGTTCTTAATTAAGTTCGACGAAGAAACATTTGATTCTTTGATGGAAGAAGGATTTGATTCTTTCATGGAACAGTATGAGCAACTAGATGAACTAAGCAAAAAGACATTAGGTAATTATGCTAAGAAAGCATCACGTGATTCTACGATTACTCGTAAAATAGGAGCTGATTTTGAAAATCAGGCAAAGAAAGCAAGAAGCCCTGGAATGAAAGCTGCCTCTACATCACTTGCTGATAAGTATAAAGCTAAATCTTGGAAGCGTCGTGATGGCGTCGACCAAGCAATCAACAAATTAACCAAATAATTCAAGGAGAAAACCATGCCACTATGGGGAAACACAGACGTAACAGGTAGCAAACCAAAGTACCTATCTACTGCAGACAAAGCAAAAACATTTTTCGTATCTGCTGAAGAATCAGCTCTTGCCACAAACAAAGCTAAGGGTATTACCGGCGCTGGTTGGTGGTTAGTTAACGAATACAAAGATTCCGGTGGACAATCGCGTTACAAGTCAGAATGCCTTGTAGCTATGTCAGTCGCTAACGCTGTATCTGGCGATGCAGCTGATGATACCGTTGTTGCAGATGTTAACGTTACAATTACTATTTCTGCACAACCAGCTAACCAGAATACTTCTAGCGGTGGAGCAACATTCGGCGTGACCGCAACTGCTTCTTCTGGTACAGTGACATACCAATGGCAAAAAGCTGTAACCGGTTCTACACGTTTTGCTAACGTTGCTAGCGCAACTAATGCTACTATCGTATTAACTGGTCAACTTAGTGCTAACACTGGCGACAAATATCGCTGCGTTATCAGCACTTCAACAGGTGCAGTTAAGGTCAACTCTGACTCAGCTACATTAACATTTGTTAGTTAATTATAATAGGGACTTCTGTCCCTACTTGTTATGATCTTAAATGATGATAATTTTCTTCTCTATGCTATGAATCACTATGATAATCCACAGTGTCATAGTATAGATGAATTTGAAGACGATGTTAAGAGATTTTTGTACGTTAAAAAATTATTTTCTCGCTATAGAAATAGTGATGAGCTTCGAGAGAGACTCATCCTTAATCATATAATAGTCTTATATAATGTGTTTGGCGATCATGTCACTAACATGTTATTCTTTAAAATTGAAAAAGAAGATTGGCCTATATTGACTACGTTTTTAGTTTACGTAAATCGTATGCCAGATATAGTCGAAGAACACGGTATTAAAACATCTGATATAACTCTTGATCAAAAAGTTGTATCAGCTTTAAGGAAGATTTGATGTCTAGAACTATCGATAATGTAATAGCATTTAAAATATTATACATGCTAGTTACGCCGTTTGACGCAACAGATGCGTTTAGACTTGGTATTATAGATGCCAATGGCACAGCTTTAAAGAAAATTAGAAATTTTACTACGTCTGAAGAAAGAGATGCTTATACATCTCTTCATCGTTTAGTATTTTCTCTTAAAAAACTAATTCAAAAAATTCCAGGCGGAAAAACCAAACTTGCTAGTTTAGTTGCTGCTTATTGGTTAGTGAAAGAATCTTATGTCAATGGAACTAAGATAACTGAAAACATATTGATGCAATCAATTGAATTAATCGAAAGCAAAAAAATTACTTTAGTCGAAGAACAATTGACTATCGAAAAATTTATTAGTTTACTTGAAGATAGCGCAATTGCTAATACTGCTGGTGCTGCAACTTCAACTGATCAAGCTGCTATTAAAAAGAATAAAGACGGTATACTTGGTGCTCCTAAGTATATGTTCAAACGCAAAAAGAAGAATTTGGAGATGAGTTGATGTTAACATTTAAAGAAGCATTCGGCCGTCGTTATGACGCTTATACTCGTGATCAACATAATGCGACTGCAGGTATGGGTAAAAACCAATCAGCTGCTTACCGTGCTGATGGCGGAGCTAATGACGAAGGTTGGGACAACGAACCTCAGCATAAATCTGCAGATCATCCACATGCTGTTCACATTAACGGTAAGAAGTGGAAAACATTTGGATCTCAATCGCATGCTTCTAACGTAGCTAAAAAGATTAAAGGTGCTACAGTTCATAAAGAAGAAGTTCAAATTGACGAAGCTGGCACGTCAGCAGCAATAAGAATGCAGAAAGCTTTAGAAAAGATTAAAGCTGATCGTGAGCGTAAAGAACGTTTAGCTGCACCTTATGTTCCAGTTAAATCTGTATTCAAACAAGAAAAGCCTATGAAAGAAAGCAACGAGCACTACGAAGAAGCTGAAGAGCATTTATCAAAGGCAAACGATGCTGAAGCTAAAGGCAATATGAAATCATTCCATGCTCATATGGCAGATCACCACGATGCTATGTCAGAATGGCATGATTCTAAAGGTCGTTCTGCTTCAGCAGACAAACATGCTGATAAAGCTGAATATCATCACGAAAAGTCTTTAACTGTTAAAGAAGATGTTGATTTAAACGAAGCTGGAATTCCAAAGAATCATACTATTGAAGCTCACGGCATTCGTGGTATGAAATCCACCCCTTGGAGAAAGACTTTTAAAAATCATGAACATCTATCAGATTGGGCCGATAAAAATGATAGCGTTGAAGTGCATGCTACTCGTGATTTAGAACAAGCTAAGAAGGGTAACCTATCCCCAGCTATGAGAGAAGAAGCTAAGGATCCTGGCGAATATGACTATGAAGGTCAAATGGCCCGCACCCAGTTGCAAACTACATTACGCAATTGTGAAGATTTAATTGGTATGATTAAAGACGATGATAATATGCCAGAATGGGTTCAATCTAAAATCACTTTAGCACAAGATTACATTACAACTGTTCGAGATTATCTACAATCAAAAGAAGAACTCGGAGAAGAATTAAGCGATCTTACTCGTAATGCTAAGCAAGAAAAAGATATTTCTACTGGCAAAAAGCCTATGCCAAAGCGTAAGCTATTAGGATTTAAACAACAGAGTTGTTAAGGTAAAATATGTGGATGCTACAATTTATACCTGATTGGTTTTTCTACGTTATCTTCTTCCTAGGATTAGGAGGATTGATTATAACGTATTTCTTAAAACTAATTCCAATTCCAATGATCTATATGTACAAGACGCCAATTCAACTGGCGTCTATTGTTGCAATTGTATTTGGTACTTTTATGACAGGTGCAATCTATAATAATGATACTTGGGTTGCAAAGCAAAAAGAACTTGAATTGCAATATGCACAATCAGAAGTAAAATCTGAAAAAGCTACTGCAGAAGTAGTGACTAAATATATTACTAAGAGAGAAGTTATAAAACAAAAGGGTGAAGATATAGTTCAATATATTGATCGTGAAATCGTAAAGTATAATGAAATATGTGTATTACCTAAGGAAGTAATTTCAGCTCATAACAAAGCTGTAAATATTGGAGATGATAGAAAATGAAATACCTCATATTAGTAGCTATTTTTCTATCAGGATGTTCGACAAATCCGTCTATTAAACATCAATTTCCAGAACCTCCAGTTAATCTTTTGCAAAAATGCCCTCAGTTGAAAAAGCTAGCTGAAGACGAACAAAAATTAAGTGAATTACTAAAAGTAGTAAGCGAAAATTATGGGACTTATTATGAATGTGCTGTGAAAAATGACGCACTAATCGAGTGGATACAGAAACAAACTATAATCCACAATGATGTTTTTAATAAGGACTAACTATGGAATTATCAAAAGAACAACTGAAGCAACTGCTTCCAAAGAACCCATATGTGGATCATTGGTATGAAGCTTTATCTCAACTTCTACCAGATTACGAGATTAATACTCCTCAGCGCATTGCTGCATTCATTGCTCAATGTTCTCACGAATCTGGTGGGTTTACAGCTCTTAAAGAAAATCTAAACTATAAGCCAGTAACACTTCGCAAGATATTTCCAAAGTATTTTCCAAATGACGAAATTGCTAATGATTACTGCTCAAGGCCAAATAAGCAAGAAGCTATTGCTAATAGGGTATATGCTAGCCGTATGGGCAATGGCGATGAATATAGCGGTGATGGTTACCGTTATTGTGGCCGTGGTCTTATCCAGTTAACGGGTAAGGACAACTACACTTGGTTTGCAGCTTCACTTAGTATTACTCCTGATGAAGCATCAGAATATCTTGGAACTTTTGAAGGTGCAGCACAATCTGCATGCTGGTTCTGGGAAACAAATAACCTAAATCAATGGGCTGATAAAGGCGACATTGTTACATTAACCAAGCGTATCAATGGCGGTACTATTGGATTAGAAGATCGTATTAAGCATTATGAACATGCTTTACATGTATTAGGAGCTTAATATGAAAAAGTTATTAGTGTTATTGATGTTATTACCTTGCTTAGCGATTGCTCAAAAGCAAAAAGAAGGTGTGACATATGATGTTATTATTACTAGAGTAATTGATGGTGATACTGTAGGAATCCAAGCAAGTTGGTTGCCAGACCCCCTTAAAAAAGAGTTATCAATACGAGTTTTTGGAGTCGATACTCCAGAAAAAAGCTTTAGAGCTAAATGCCCTTCAGAAGCTCAGCGAGGAGAAGCAGCAACGGCTTTTACCAAGCAACTTATCAATCAAAGTCAAAAGAGACAAATGGTCCTTATGGACTGGGACAAGTACGGTGGTCGTGTACTTGGAGATATCTTATTAGATGGTAAGAGTTTACGCCAACAGTTGATTGCTAATGGCTTTGCCCGTGAATATTACGGCGAAGCAAAGCAAAGCTGGTGTCAATAAGGAGAATAAAATGGCAGACGAAATAAAAGTATTAAGCGCAAGCGAGCAAAAGAAAGAAGATTGGATGAACAGCAAATGGCGTCCAATGATGGGTTGGATGTATATGCTAGTCTGTACTATGGATTTTGTAATATTTCCAATCTTATGGAGTCTATTACAATCTATAAGCCACGGCGCTGTAAATGTTCAATGGCAACCAATAACACTGCAAGGTGCTGGTTTATTCCACATTGCAATGGGTGCTGTATTAGGTATTGCTGCATTTGGTCGTACACAAGAAAAATTAGGTGGAGCAAATAATGGCGGAATTCAAACTCCAACAATGATGGCTGGATCTTCAACTGGATTCCAAGCGCCTCAGCCTTCATATAATCAATACGCTCCACCACCGAGTTACGACTCACAAGTTGTATCAGTAAGTGTAGGTTATGGCGGTAAGGCCGCACCTCCTCCAGCTCCACAGCCTCTACTCTAAGGAATAAATATGAAAAGTATTTTATTAGTTCTAGCTTTAGCTTTTGCCGTTACTCCTGCAATTGCAGAAGTAGAGAAGAAAAAAGTTTGTGTAATGCAAAAAGACCCTAAGACAAATAAAGAAAAAGAAGTTTGTAAAGACGTCAAGCAGCATAAAAAATTAGAAGGAACAAAAGTTCCAGATAAGAAGTAATCATGGAATTGTCAGAAAGAATTGCTAAAATGGAAGCACATGTAGAGGGTGTTAAAGAAGATGTTGCTGCCGTAAAGCAAGACATCAAAGAACTGCACTCACGTGTGACTACCACGACGCGCGAGATTACAGACCATATTGACAATAAAATTGATGCTTTAGCACGTAGTGACGCAGATCAGCATACTGCAATGTCGAAAAAAATTGATGCGATCAATGATCGTGTAGATCTTTTAGAGCGTTGGAAATGGATGATCGTAGGCGGCGCTATAGCAATTGGTTATCTACTTTCACAGATTAATTTATTAGATAGAATTTTAAAATGATTTTGTACTAGTATTCTTCGATAATATATAATGGTACCAGTGAACATTGTTATTGGAGAATATAGTGCAAGTCAAATTAATTTCACATTCTAAACCATCACGAGAGCTCGTTAACGACGGGCTCTATGACGTTCAGGAGCTCATTGCTTTCTGTGCTCGCGTGTCAAATCCTGCTAATCAATTCAATACTGAAACCTCTGAGAAATTAATCAAGTATCTTGTAAAGCATCAGCATTGGTCACCACTTGAAATGGTATCTGCATGTCTCGAAGTCACAACGACTCGAGACATTGCTCGTCAGATCCTCCGTCATCGTAGTTTTAGCTTTCAAGAGTTTAGCCAACGTTATGCAGATCCAACTGCACAATTAAGCGAAGCATTTGTTCTTCGTGAAGCAAGATTCCAAGACGAAAAGAATCGTCAGAATTCTGTTGAAGCTGATATGACTGATGAGAAGCAACGACTATTGGCTATTGGATGGGAACGTGCTCAAAAGCGAGTATTGTACACAGTTGAGAAAGAATATAAATGGGCTATCGCTAATGGCATTGCCAAAGAGCAAGCCAGAGCAGTTTTACCTGAAGGTTTAACTGTATCACGTATGTATATGAACGGCACTCTTCGTTCATGGATACATTTCATCCAAGTCCGTTCTGGTAATGGTACTCAAAAAGAACATATGTTAATTGCAAGAGAAGTAGCTTCAGTAATCGCTGAAATATTTCCACTTGCAAGTGAATTCGTAACACAATAATAAAGGAAAACTTATGAATGATGTCGTTCATGGCATCAAAGTCGACTACTCTCGCGATAGCCTCTTTGATGAATTAGGTAGAATTAGACTTAAAGAAAGCTACATGAAAGATGATGAAAAATCTCCTCAAGAAAGATTCGCTTTTGTATCGTCAATGTTTGGAAGTAATCCTGAACACGCTCAGCGCCTTTACGATTACTCCTCTAATCATTGGCTTAGCTATAGTACTCCAATTCTTAGCTTTGGGCGTTCTAAGCGTGGGTTACCTATTTCATGTTTTCTTAACTATATTGAAGATACAGCGGAGGGTTTAGTTGATAATCTATCTGAAACAAATTGGCTTTCAATGTTGGGAGGCGGTGTCGGCATCGGCTTTGGGATTCGCTCAGCGGATGATAAATCTACTGGAGTTATGCCCCACCTTAAAATGTATGATGCATCATCTCTCGCTTTTCGACAAGGTAGGACTCGTCGTGGCAGTTACGCTGCCTATCTTGATATATCTCATCCTGATATTACCCCATTTCTTGAAATGAGAAAGCCGACCGGCGATCAAAACATGCGTACTCTAAATCTTCATCATGGAGTTAATATTCCTGATGCATTTATGGAAATTATTGAGCGTTGTATGCTTGATCCAGATGCTAATGATGATTGGGAATTGATTGATCCAGCTTCAAATGAAGTACGTGAAGTAGTATCTGCTAAACATTTGTGGCAGCAATTGCTCGAATTGCGAATGCAAGCGGGCGAGCCGTACCTTCATTTTATCGATGAATCAAATCGTAAGCTTCCTCAATGGCTTAAGGATAAGGGATTAAAAGTTCATCAATCAAATCTTTGTTCTGAAATTATTCTTCCAACAAACGAACAGCGCACTGCTGTATGTTGCTTATCGTCTTTAAATTTGGAGTACTATGATGAATGGAAAAATCATCCTACTTTTCTTCGTGATATCGCTGAAATGCTTGATAATGTTCTTCAGCATTTTATCGATAATGCTCCTTCCGCCATTCAGCGTGCAAGGTATTCTGCCAGTCGTGAGCGCAGCATTGGGATCGGCGCTTTGGGTTGGCATGCTTTTCTACAACGAAATAACGTGGCGTGGGAATCAGTTGTTGCAAAATCATTAAACAATAGAATATTTAAAAATATAAGAGGCAAATTGGATGAGGCGAACAAAGCTCTTGGATTGGAACGAGGCGAAGCGCCTGATGCAGTGGGTACTGGTAATAGGTTTAGTCATCTTATGGCTATTGCTCCCAATGCTTCTTCTTCCATTCTTATGGGCAACACTAGTCCTTCTGTTGAACCTTATCGTGCCAATGCTTATCGCCAGGATACTCTATCGGGTTCTCACCTAAATAAGAACCGTTGGCTTAATAGAGTTATTGAGAAACATTTGGCAGGTGATGGAGATACTGTATCAACAAATGACTACAACGACATTTGGTCTTCTATCATTGCAAATGATGGTTCGGTACAACACTTAACATGGATGGATGAAAACACTAAAGAAGTGTTTAAGACTTCTATGGAAATTGATCAACGTTGGATTATCGAACACGCCGCTGATCGTCAACAATATATAGATCAAGCTCAGTCTATCAATGTATTCTTTAGACCAGATAGCAGCATTAAATATATCCATGCAGTACACTTTCTTGCGTGGAAAAAGAAACTAAAGACGCTTTACTATTGCCGCTCTGAAAAGCTGGCAAAAGCAGATAAAGTATCTAGAAAAGTTGAACGTGAAATTATTAAAGAATTAGATATGGCAGCAATTGCACAGGGAAATGACTGCATTGCATGTGAGGGATAACATGTGGAAATTGTGGGCTAAAGCCCTAGGCAAAAAAGCTAGTGAAAACGATAATGAGGCTGATAAAATTGCTATTATACGGAGCATTATCGTTCTTAGCTATCTCATTACAAATATGTTTATTATCGCCGGCGTAATAAGGCATTGGGATTAAGATGGACGCATACGACATATCAAATAAAATGAAAGATCTGTGGGCTCAGCATACTGATAAAAATAGTGGAGCTGGAAAGAAAAATTTTGGCTATGATATACGAGTAATAGTATGGACAGATCACGGTTACAGGGAAGTAGCTGGGCTTAAGTATAACGAACAACTAAAAATGATAGAATTAAAATTGGATAACGAATGAAAGAATTACTAAAATTTCAAGCATCTTGGTGTGGACCCTGTAAAGCATTAAGTGAAACATTTAAACAAATAACTGTGCCTTATACTTTTACAGAAATTGATATTGATGAAGACCCAATACTAGCTGCAAAATTTAATATTAGATCAGTGCCAACTATTATTATAGTTGAAGAAGGACATGAAGTTAAACGTAAAGTTGGCAACATGACATTAACACAATTAAAAGAATTTATAGAATAATGGTAAAAATTAAATCTAACTTATTGTCTGACCGTAACAATTTTAAGCCTTTCAATTATCCTTGGGCTTATGATGCATGGTTAAAGCATGAACAATCACATTGGCTTCATACGGAAGTTCCTATGGCCGAAGACGTAAAAGATTGGAAGAAGAAATTAACGAGTGAGGAAAAGCAATTTCTCACACATATTTTCCGCTTTTTTACACAGGGAGATATCGACGTTGCTGGAGGTTACGTCAACAATTACCTTCCTTATTTTCCTCAGCCAGAAGTACGCATGATGCTATTGGGCTTTGCTGCTCGTGAAGCTCTTCATATTGCAGCATACTCTCATTTAATTGAAACGCTTGGATTGCCCGAAGCTTTATATAATCAATTCCTTGAGTATCAAGCTATGAAAGATAAACATGAATATGTAATGGATTTATCTGCGCAAAATACTACAAAGGAAAATACTGCAAAACATATTGCAGTATTCTCGGCCTTCACTGAAGGTATGCAATTGTTTAGCTCATTTATTATGTTACTTAATTTTCCACGTCACGGTAAAATGAAAGGCATGGGCCAAATTGTTACTTGGTCAATTGTTGATGAAACAATGCATACTGAATCAATGACTAAGTTATTCAAAGAATATATAAAAGAAAACCCTGAGATTTGGAATGATGAACTTAAATCAGAACTTTATACAATTGCAGAACGAATGGTCGAACTCGAAGATCGGTTTATCGACCTCGCTTTTGCTTTGGGTGGTATGGATAATCTTAGTGCTTCTGACGTTAAGCAATACATTCGTTATATTACTGATCGACGTCTTATCGGATTGGGCCTTAAAGGAATTATGAAGGTTAAAAAGAATCCTCTCCTTTGGGTTGAAGAAATGATTAACGCGCCAATTCATGGAAACTTCTTTGAAAATAGAGTCACCGATTACGCTAAAGGCGCACTTGGTGGTACATGGAATGATGTTTGGGGTAAAGCTGCGTAATGTCACACATAAAGGATATATAATGGCAACTAGCAGATTATTTGAGTGCTCTGAATGTGGCGCTTTTGGTAAAATTACATTGAAGAGTGAAGAACATGAAAAGTCTTCAATCGCTTGCTGCCCGGTTTGCGCAGCTGATATAACTGAGGATGAAAAATATGACAACGAAGAAGATTAATAAAGTAATAGTATACTATGACGATGGCACATACGAAGAAATTAAAACTGGCGTTGTTGATTCACAGAATCAACCAAATAAAAATACTTTTAGCACGCCTTTCGTAGATCTTAGACCAGATTACTATAAAATCAAAGAATACGATACTGTACCGCCATTCACTGTAACATGTGAAACTGGTAGTGTTCCACTTACTTACACGATGACAGAGCCTAATAACTGGAAGTTCACTTCCACGGGCAACTTTGCACCTGATAATAAATATTCCATTACAAGCACTGGTAATGGTAATGTGGATATATCAAAATAAAGAATTTACTGAAGATCAAATAGAAAAGAATATTGGTTATGTTTATCTCATAACCAATAAAGTATCTGGTCGAAAATACATCGGAAAGAAACTTTTCTGGTTCTCAAAAACAAGAACTATTAAAGGTAAGAAGAAAAAAGAAAAAGTTCTTTCCGATTGGAAGACATATTGGTCTTCTTCTGAAGAATTACAAAACAACGTAAAAGAACTCGGTGAGGAAAACTTCACACGAGAAATTTTGTATTTGTGCTTTAACAAAGGCACAATGTCGTATCTAGAGGCCCGCCAACAATTTGCATGCGGCGTTTTAGAAAAACCAACTGAATGGTATAATGGTATCATTCAATGCAAAATACACAGAACACATGTTAAACTATGAAATTTAATAACGAATCATTCTGCCCAGAAGCATGGTCACAAATGGTGATTGATGCCGAAGGTGACTTTAAAATATGTTGTCTTTCAAACTTTGATGATGATTTTGGAATGGCCATAGATTCTTCAAAAAAAGTAATGAACATTGCTACACATTCTATTTCAGAAGCTCTTAATAGTGAAACACATAAATCACATAGATTAACATTAGCTAATAATGTCTGGCCAAAAAGATGTAGATCTTGTTTAGATTCTGAAAATGCTACAAAATCAAAAATTGCTGTTAATGGAAGAAGTAAAAGACAGGGCGTTTTAAATAATGTTATAACATCTATACCAAAATATGTTACAGTGGATACAGCTGCTTTACATACTAACAAAGATGGTAGTGTCACTTCTAAGGTTGTTAATCTGGATTTAAGATTTGGAAATCTATGTAATCAGAAATGTATTATGTGTAGTCCTCAACATAGCAATCAATGGTATGACGATTGGTCTGCAATAATATTAAGTGATACGGCAATATATCAAAAGGGGAAATATAAAACATTCCCATTGATACAAGATGATAGAGGCAAGACCGTTATGGATGGTCTTCACCCTTGGTGGGAAACAGAAAATTGGTGGAAGAAATTTGATGAAATAGCTAAAGATTTACGCCACATATATTTCACAGGTGGAGAACCACTGATAGTTCCTGCAATGCAAGAATGTCTTGATAGACTTATAAATGCTGGCTATTCTAAAGATATAGAATTAAGATATGATACTAATTTATCAGTAATTAACAATAAAGTTATTGATAAATGGAAACATTTTAAAAATGTAATTCTTTGCATAAGTATAGATGACACTGAAGAAAGATATGAACTTATTCGCTTTCCTGGAAAATATGATAGAATTTTAGAGAATATTAAAACTATAAAAGAAAAAAATATTAAGATAGAATACCTATCATCGTGTATTGGTATTGCATCTCCATATAGTGTTCTTCGTGTTCTAGAATTAGCAGAACAATTCGATGTTCCAACTTATTTTAGATTTTTAGAAGGTCCAGATTGGCTTGACATAAGAACATATTCTACACAAGCTAAAATGAAAATTATTAAAACGCTTGAACAATCTAAGTATGCAAACAATGAATGGGTAATTGGAGAAATAAAATTACTTCAGAAATATATGCGCACTGAATCTCGTCAAACATTAGAAAAGTTTATTCGTACAATGGAAATATTAGATGAGCGTAGAGGAACTGATTGGAAAAAGACTTTGCCAGATGTAGTAGATCTTATTCATATGAGTAAATAGAAATGACATATCTGTTATTCTTTAATGCAATTGCATTATCAATTATAGCAGAATATTATGCTATAATGGGGTTGATGGCGATATTCTCTGGTTCGCCAATTTCTATTGCAGTGATGGGCGCAATATTAGGTCTTTCTAAGGTGGTGATTACATCTTGGCTATATAGAAATTGGAAAGAAACGCCGATAATAGTAAAATCATATTTCGTTACGGCAATTAGCATACTCATGCTCTTAACAAGTATGGGTATATTCGGGTACTTGTCAAAGGCGCATCTTGAGCATGGAATATCTCTTGGAGATGTAGGTGCTGAAGTTACGTTATTAGACGAGAAAATTAAAATACAAAAGGAAAATATAGATGCAGCTCGTAAAACGCTTACTCAATTGGATAACCAAGTCTCAGCAGCCCTCGATCGCTCCACAACCGACGCCGGAGCCGATCGTTCAGCCTCCATTAGAAGAGGTCAAAGTAGAGAAAGAGCCAGAGCCTTTGAAGAAATCAGTGCCGGCCAAAAAGAAATTGCCAAACTCACCGAGGAACGCGCCCCAAAAGCAACCAGTCTCCGCAAAGTCGAAGCAGAAGTCGGTCCAATCAAATACATCGCAGCGCTCATCTACGACGAAAGCACCGATCAAGACTCGCTCGAGAAAGCCGTCCGCTGGGTAATCATACTCATTGTTTTTGTGTTTGATCCATTAGCAGTATTAATGTTTATTGCTTTAAATCAATCTGTATCTCAAAATGAACAAAAGAAGCCTAATGTATCACATGAGATACAGATTGAACAGCCTTTAGCTGTTCATGAAGTTGAACCAGAAATTAAAGAAGAACCAATAGTTGAACCTATTAATGAACCAAGACATATCAAAATGTCTGGAAATGTACAACTTGTAGAAGAATTTAAAATTGAAAGAATCGTAACTTAGATTGTACAGAAATTCGTAGTAGTGGTATAATGTATCTAAGGATACTCTATACACCATTATGTTTACAGAATCAGATAAAACCAAATTAGTTACACTGCGCACAGCAGTGCTTCAACTATACTCAAAGAAACTCTCTGAGTTAAACGATCCCAAGCTAACATCACTATTCTTTAACCATTGCGTTATTTCAGGCGGAGCTATCTCTGCTATGTACTGGAACGAAATTCCAAAAGATATAGATGTATACGCTAAAGACAATAAAGACATCAAAGTAATTTCTAACTTCATAACAGATGTCAGTGTCTATATCAAAAGCACAGAACATTATAATTTAGATAACGCTATAGATCCTAAGCTATGCGTTACTAATAATGCAATCACCTTAAAGAACGACATTCAATTTATCACGCTTACTGATATTGAAACTGCTCGTAAAAGCTTTGATTTTATTCATTGCATGCCTTGGATAGACATCAAAACTCAAAAGCTGCATATCTCTGAAGCTCAATTTGAATCAATAAAGCTACGTAACATTGTTTTAAACAAAACTGGCCAATCGCCTAAAGAATATCGAGTTCAAAAATATGTTTCAAAAGGTTGGAACTTTAATTCGTAATTGTGTTACAATAGCTTTATCTTAACAAGGATTATCACATGCAAGGAGTAAAACAAGTGCCAGCACTATTAAAAGCAAGGGTTAGCATCGATGACCAAGTCTCTGTTACCAAGACAATTGGTATGAAGACAGGTTATATGGTACTATCTGAATTTGAAAATGAATTGGGTCATGTTACTGCAAAGGTTTTTCCAAAGGAATCTTCTGCAAAAGCATACGCTCAAGATCAACGAATTATCGAAGTAGACGTTATAAGGAAATTCAAATGAATATAGATTTTAACACATTTTTTCGTCTTAGAGTAGACGTCACTAAAGTGAAAGAAAATCTTTTCGAGCTACAAATAGAAAGAGTTGACCTAGCGTCTTCATTTGAAAGCACTGTGCAAAAATACTTTTTTGAAGCTGATCAGCTTAAACAATTTGTAGAACATATTAATGAGGCAACCCGTGATCACATCTAACTCACCCATCGATTGGACAAACTTTATGAAACCCGAAGATAAAGAAGATTATAAGAAGTCACAAGAATTTCGTGATTGGCTTAATGAAATGCTTAGTATCAATGTAGCTAATATCACCTTTACTAAAAAGGATGGCACTAAACGAGTTATGCAATGCACTCGAAATTTTAACGTGATTCCAGTTGATCAACATCCTAAGAACACCAGTGTAGAATCTACTACAGCATGCCGCGTATTTGATGTCGAAAAACAAGAATGGCGCTCCTTTGTTTACGAAAATGTTGAAAGGTTTGAATATGACATCTAAGATTATTCTGTTTGTTGCATTGGTAATTTTTCTAGTTTTTGTTGGGCCACTTCTAACAATTTGGTCTCTTAATACGCTCTTCCCAGCATTAGCTATTCCCTATGCGCTTGAGACTTGGGCTGCATGCATATTGCTTCAATTGGCCATCAAGTCTGACATTAGCTATAAAAAGTAATACTTTTGGATACGGTGTACATTAATTCGTGTTTGGTATATAATACTAACATGAATTGGAGGAATTATGGCTACTAAAGAAAAAGAACCTAAACTGACAGCATCCGAAAAGCGTTCTCAAAAACGCCGTGAAACTGCTGTAAAAATGCACCAAGTATTTGGTACTGGCAAGGGCAGTTCTGAACCCGTGCTTAATCCGCTTGATTACACTGCCTCAATGATGAGGGCATTGAACTATTACAACTCTGCGTTTGAAAACAAAGAAAAACGTAAATGGTTCATGTCTTACGTTGGCAAGAATTCAAGCGAATTCGATTCACTTTCAGATTTTGAATTTCGATCTATCGGTACAGTAATTCGTTTGAAGCAACGCGAACAACCTCTTATCGATAAAGATCTACAGTTTATTGAAGACACCATTGCATCTCTTCGCTTAAAAGCAAGAATTGGAAAAGTAATTTCTTCATTAAAAGGTGCACCAAAAGTTAAAGAAGAAAAACCAGTAGTATCGATTCAAGATCGTATTGCTGAAGCAGCGTCTACCCACATCGGTGAAATCAATGGTCTCATTGATGAATTTGTTATGAATGATGTCGACATCGATGTGGGTTCCTATTTGAAATCCAATGAAGTAAGTCCTCAAGTTAGTAGGCTTATTCCTAAGGCTTTCACTCGCACTATCTTAGAACTAGAAGAAGCTCTTGAAGGTAGTGATAAGCAATTGGTTGAAGGTTATTCCCATCTTAAGAAAGTTAAGTTGAAAAAGCTAATTGCTCAACTTAAAGCTGTTGAAGATGCATGCCAACAACAAGTTGTTACTGCTAAAGCTGCTCGTAAACCTCGAGCTCGTAAAGAAAAACCTGCAATCGTATTGGCTGCTAAAGTAAAATTCATGAAAGAATTTACTGAACTAAAATTGACATCAGAAAAACCTGAAAAGATTGTTGGATCTTCTGAAGTGTGGATTTATAATACTAAATATAAAAAGCTTCAGGTGTATCGTTCATTGGGTACTCTTTCAATTAAGGGTACAACTATTCTTAATTATGATGTGGCAACATCAGGAGCTAAGACAATTCGTAAACCTGAACTCGTTACAGGTTATGCGGCAATGACCAAGCGTACTTTGGCCACAGAGTTCAAAACTCTTAAGACAAAGGAAGCGGCGGTCAATGGACGAATTAACGAGGAATGTATCATCTTAAAGGTGTTCTCATGAAGAAGTTAATCTTATCTTTAATGTTAGTAGTCTCAGCTCCGGCTTTTGCACAACATCATTGGCACGGCCACGGCGGACATGGAGTTGGGTACGGAGTATGGCCTCTTATAATTGGAGGCACAGTTGGGTACCTTGCAGCAAAAGAAATTAATCGACCAGTGATTGTTCAACAACCTGTAATCGTTCAAGCGCCTGTGTACAATAATTCGCCTTCGGTATATAATCTACCTAATCCTCCGTACATTGGATCTACTCCAATATACGAAAAGCGTACACAGTTTGATAACAACTGCAATTGCTATGTTATAGTATACAACCAAATTGGTTGGCAATAAGGAATTTATGATTTTAATTGATTATTCGCAGGTGTGTGTTTCAGCAATTCTTGCATTTAGTGCTGACCTGAAAAAAGGTGGAGACAATGACAAAAAGAATTTGATCAGGCACGTTGCACTATCGTCTATCAAATCATACAAGAAAAAGTACGGCAAAGAATTTGGCGATATCATTATTGCATGTGATGGCCGTAACTATTGGCGTAAAGAATTCTTTAAGAACTACAAAGGTATGCGCAAGAAAGCACGTGAAGAATCGGATCTTGATTGGTCTGTAATCTTTGACACTCTTTCTGAAATCCGTGAAGATCTTAGATTACACTTTCCATACAAAGTTATTCACGTTGATCGTTGCGAAGCCGATGACGTCATTGCAGTCTTAGCTCAATCAACTCAAGAATTTGGTCAACACGAAAAAGTGATGATTGTTTCTGCTGATAAAGATTTTAAACAGCTACATCAATATGATAATGTCAAGCAGTTCAGTCCTATGCTTAAGAAAATGATTGTAGTAAATAAGAAGGAACTGCATGCTTGGTTAACTGAGCATATAGTTAAAGGTGATGCTGGTGACGGAATCCCAAACATTTTGTCTAATGACGATGTGTTTATGAATGGTGAACGACAAAAGCCTGTTACTTCTAAGCGTCTTCAGGAATTTATTGATAATGGATTCATTGCATGTAAGAATGATGAAGAACGTAGGAACTACCATCGTAATGCAACCCTTGTAAAATTCGAACATATTCCAGAAGAAATCAAGGGTGTTATTCTAAATGAGTTTGAAACGCCAGTTAATGGTGACAAGAATTCAGTAATGAATTATTTAATTAAAAATAAGTGCAGGCATTTGCTTGACGAAGTTGAGGATTTTTAATGGCGACAAAATATATTACCGAAATCTTAGAGGAAGCGAATAAAGATATTGATAATCTTGCAAAATATCGTGAGAATGCAGCATTAAAGTTTTTATTTCAACATGCTTTCATACCTGAACAAAAGTTCATGTTACCCGAAGGTGAGCCTCCATTCAAACAGGAAGCAGCTCCAATTGGAATGACACCAGCAAACTTTACACAGGAAATGAAAAAGTTGTATGTTTTCACGAAAGCTCGTGATTTGTCAAAGATTAGACGGGAGCAATTGTTTATTCAGTTGTTAGAAAGCATTCATCCGTCTGAAGCAAAAGTTCTCTTAGCCGTCAAAGATCAGAAGCTAAATAAGTTGTACAAGAACATCACTGCAGATGTTGCAGCTGATTATGGATTTATTCCAAGACAGGCAAAAAATGAGGACTCGACACCAAAAAAATCTTAAAGTCATTCTTTCTTTGGAGCAAGAAGAACTCGCGCATTGGCTGGCACGTTTGCCAGACGAAGAAATCGAGTACGTTGAATGGCTTATTGAAGAAGTTGAAGGTGCTCTAGAAAACATTGTGCTTGAACAAACTGGACTTGAAGATGCTCAAAAAGTCTTGAAAAAATTCACAAAGAAAAATGAAGACAAAAGTTAAAGTATTTAAAAACGCACAAGAAGTAGGTTGGTATAAAGACATTATTCCTGGCGCTAATGCTATCATTGCAACATGTAAAAATCTTGGCTATGACATCACTCAATATTATTTCACCGAGTATGATGACACTAAAAAAATTGTGTGGCGCGGCGAAAAAAGTATGGTAGATGTCGTATAAAGCGTATAAATAAAATAACAAGGAAAGTAAAATGCAACTCTGTCATATATCTTATAGTACAAAATCGAATGGTCTAAATGATCAAGCGATTGCGCGCTCATTTACACCTGAGTGGGGTATGAGGGTCTAAGGTAAGACAGAAGTAAGTTCATCTGACCAAAGGCCCTAGGAAAAAACTAGGGCCTTTTTTGTTTTAACGGTGTACAATAAATCGTAGATGGTGTATAATACATCTATCAACAGATTAATCTTAGTCTGCAAACAAGCTCTTTAAAATTTCGTATTCTTATAATTACTCCGGAATAGTGTAGCGGTAACACTACAGACTTTGACTCTGTCATCCTAGGTTCGAACCCTAGTTCCGGTGCCATATTGAAATGTATTACTTGCCTGACCGAAAAAGTCGTGGTAAACTACAAGAGACAGAGGGTTCGAATCCCTGGGACTGGTAGTATGTTTCAATATGGTTTTTTCTGGGTATAATGTCAATCAGGTAGACGGCGAGGTTTGGAACTTCGAGGCTGCAGGTTCGAATCCTGCTACCCAGACCAATTTTATGGAACGGTCCTATAATGGTATTAGAGCAGATTGCTAATCTGTCGCTCGGCGCAATCCGGGTTCTGAGTTCGAGTCTCAGTCGTTCCGCCAAGTTATGGAAGTGTGGGTGAGTGGCTGAAACCGACAGACTGTAAATCTGTTCCCTAAAAAGCACGTTGGTTCGAATCCAACCGCTTCCACCAATTTATTGCCAGCGAGACTTGGAAGTCAGAGAGGTCTTATACACCTTTTAGCGCCAGATTAGCGTTCTTGAGAGGGTTCGATTCCCTCCGCTGGTACCAATCAATATGAAAGGAGGCAATATGCCAAGTGTATTTTTAGTTAGCGATACTCACTTTGGTCACACTGGCGTATGTCGCTTTACGCTCAATGATGGTGTTACAAAATTAAGACCGTGGGATGATGCCGATGAGATGGATGAAGCTATGGTCAAAGCTTGGAACGAAAGAGTAAAACCTACTGACAAAGTCTATCACTTAGGTGACGTTGTGATTAACCGTAAAGCAATGGGAATCATGCGTAGGTTGAACGGTGACAAAGTTTTGATTCGTGGTAATCATGACATCTTTCGAGATGATGAATATCGTGAACATTTTCGCGAATTGCGTGCATATCACGTAATGAACGGTATGATCTTGAGTCATATTCCATTACACCCAGAATCGTTAGGTCGTTTTGGCACTAACATTCACGGTCATTTACATTCTGGTAGAGTCATGAGACAACCAGAAGGTAAGTATGGAGTACCTATTGTTGATACGCGTTACCATTGTGTTTGCGTAGAACAGACTCCTGATTTTGCTCCAATCTTGTTTGAGGATGTGATTAAACGAATTGAAGCCGAAGGCGGAAGTGTTGGATTTAAAAACGGTAATCACAATAGAGCTGATTAATGGGCTGGTAGCTTAATGGTAAAGCAGTGAACTCATAATTCATTGAGTGGGAGTTCAATTCTCTCTCAGCCTACCAATATATACTTGATGAAGTATAACTAAGGAAGTATCATGTCACAAATTTTAGCACTTGACGCATCAGGGTTACCGCGAAAGTGGATTACCTATGAAGATGCTATCACATACTATGCAAAGGAAGTAGTTGTTTGGTCACTTGGTGATATAGTAGCTACATTCCGCGGTGGTATTCAAAATAGTGGCGTAATGTCTGTGATTGAAACTCCTTCAATCATAGCTATTAAAGGTAAGGGCTTCAACATTGAAAAAGCAGGTAAAGTAGTTTTGTCTAACAAGACTTTGTTTGCTCGTGATCGTCATGTATGTGCATATTGTGGTGGGAAGTTTATACACAACCATCTATCACGAGATCATGTACTGCCAGTTTCACGTGGTGGTGAAAACACTTGGATGAACTGTGTTACTTCTTGCATAAAGTGTAATACGTCTAAAGGAGCACGTACTCCAAAAGAATTCGGGCACGAAATCTTGTACGTTCCTTATGTTCCTAACCACTATGAACATATGATCTTGCAAAATAGAAACATTCTTGCAGATCAAATGCACTACTTGCTTAGTGGAGTTCCTAAGCACTCAAGAGTTCTTTTGAACTAAAAAATTATGTACGTGTGACCCGAAAGGCTAGGGACGAGATTGCAACCCTCGATTATGCAGGTTCGAGTCCTGTCGCGTACTCCAAATGATCATATAGGCCATAAAAAGCCTATATGAATCAACAACTTATATGATCAAAATGCACCAGAATGCATCGAGAGTCATTTAGAAGGGGTACACCAGCTTCAAGTCCCTCAAGATCACCTGAAGCTCTTTTTAATAGTTGACTAAATCAGTATACTATTAAAAAGCGGTGTACATTAAATCGTAGTCGTGGTACAATTATCCTATCAAATCAAAAAAGGATAACAAAATGGCTAGAAAATCTAAAGATGTAGTAACATACATCGATGGTGTTAAGTTTACCGAGTGTGCTTACCGTGGACCTAAAAAAGGTCAAGGGACTTTTCCTATCGATAAGTCTAAGTACACGGTTTGGACGCAGACGGTTTCCAAGTATACGCGTGGTACAAATGGTGTTCTTGGAACAGTCGAAAGAGTTTAAAAATAGTTCACTTAACGGTGTACAATAAATCGTAGAGGTGGTATAATCTACCTCTACTGCTGATAAAGCAAACGTTCTTTAAAAATTTCAAAAGTCCTCTCTGAGTCTACGGTAAATACGGAGCATGAGGCACATAAAGGTTGTTTCAAAACGCAACGCAGGACGCATTAAATGGACCTTGAAGGTCAGCCTGAAAAGGATGCAAGTCAAAACGCCGAGCAGGAAACATTAAATGACCAAAGGTCAGCCAAGAGTTTGGTGGTTCTCCAAAAACCACCACCTATGCTGGGTTCGTCTATCGGTTAGGACACATGCCTTTCACGTATGTAAGACGGGTTCGATTCCCGTACCCAGTACCATTTGTTTAACTGACGTAAGCCATGAGGTAAACGTCAACCTTGAGTAACTCTGTCGATAAACGGTACGTCCAGCTGGCAATTCCGTTGAGGCTTAGCAAATAGTGCGTCAGTTAAACAAATGGTAGAATCTCGTTACTACTTTCGTTAAAGTAGCGCTTGATTAGCGATAGAGATCCGGTGGCAGAAGACCGTTAGCGGAGCAATCCTGAATCTGATAGGCAGTTATCTTTCTGCACACAGGTACCAGATAAAAAAGATGGACAGAGTAACTGCTCAATTAAGGGCTGGCGTGGAACCCAGTAGCTTATCCTAATTTGGTCTTAAAGTGTTCATGGACGCACACTAGCTTGTCACGCTAGAAGAGTGGGGATCGTTACCCCCTAAGACCGCCAAGTTATGGAGAAGCAGGTGCTACGGCATCTGTTATCCACCAAGTTTTGCCCTGGTGACGGAATGGCATACGTACTGGTCTTAGAAACCAGGTTCTGGGAGTTCGAGTCTCCCCTAGGGCACCAAGTTTATGGAAAGTAATGCAGCTGGGATGGTCCGGCGACCAGCCTTGAAAACTGGGTTCTCAGAAATGGGATGGGGTTCGACTCCTCTGCTTTCCGCCATATAATGGGAACGTAGCTCATCAGGTAGAGCAGCAGACTGAAAATTTGCGTGTGGTTGGTTCGAGTCCAATCGTTCCTACCAATATTTCCCCTTGTAGCTCAATGGTAGAGCACTCGGCTGATAACCGAGAGAAGATGGTCCGATTCCATACGAGGGGACCAAGTTTAATGGGTGTTGCCCCATACGGCGGTCTGTAAAACCGTTCCTGAAGGTATGGAAGTTAGGCACGTGGAGCGTTACCATCAACACCCACCAGTTTACATTATATCACGTTTGTGGTATAATATTAGTTATTCCCTAGTAGCACAGCGGTAGTTGCACTTGACTGTTAATCAAGGTGTCCGTGGTTCGATCCCACGCTGGGGAGCCAGTTTTAGAATACATTCAGCAATTAAAAACTTTTATGGAAAAAAAGCAAAACGTATTCTGTTGATTTTGGGCTGCTAGTGATAATGGGAGCACAGGGGCTTTGCACGTCTCAGGTCGGGGTTCGATCCCCCGGCGGTCCACCAATTTTGCGCTGTTAGTATAATGGAGAATATTCTAGGCTA
>Ga0209190_1000295_pt1 | contig 36428 bp, 56 predicted proteins | sample M_140205_XF_Meta_FD_187315 | JGI IMG/M metagenome (GOLD analysis project Ga0209190, IMG submission 187315) | Freshwater microbial communities from Lake Montjoie, Canada to study carbon cycling - M_140205_XF_MetaG (SPAdes) (version 2) | ecosystem: Environmental > Aquatic > Freshwater > Lake...
CGGAATCAGTCGGTATCCGTAAACGGCTGCGAGCGATGCTTTTTCGCAGTCCCTCGAAATGCCCGCCCCTGTCGAATGCGATCCAACCGTCCATACAGCGCCTTGGCACTCCACCAGCAACCGATGTTCAGGAAAGCCAAAATCAAAGCGGAACTTACGACCAGGAATGCAAGCGAACTCCCTAACAGGAACAGGAAGCCCATCGGCCATGATCTGTAACGCAAGGGTTTGCTCCAGCTTGCTTGCCATTAGTCGCGAGTCGAGACGATGAACAGCGCCGCACCGATCAACAGAGCGAGGATGATCCACGTCATTTCATCAGCCTCAGTTGATTGGGGTCAGTCAGCTCCATGAAGCCCGCGATCTTGTCCATCGCATTTTCCAAATCATCAGCCAGCTTGATAATTTTCCCGGTGCGCTCCTCAATGCGCGACTGTTGAAGTCTGTTTTCTGTCTGGTAGAACGCCACTTGATCGAGCAGCTCACGCATCCGCGCAGCCAGCGCCAGTGACAGCTCACTCGCGTCAGGGATCGCGTTGACGTGGCCGACCAGCTCGTACGGGTCCATCCGGCTGTAGAAGCTCACGCTTGCCCCCTAGACCCGAAGCGGTTGGCTGGATGCTCGAAAGGCACGTCCCGGTATGTCGCAGTCGATTTGTCGTAAAACAGTTTCGCCATGCCAATCTTGCCGATCTGCCTGAAGCGGATTTTCTGGACATGAGCCTCAACCGGCGAAGACTCGTCTGCGAAGTCACGCCAGATCACAACCCCGTTGTCGGCCTTGTTCCGCCAGTTAGCTGATCCGCTGATGTCGTACAGCGTCGGGACCGGGTACTTGCCGTCCTCTCGATACATCTTCGCGGGGTGCGCGACAACGAACATCGCAACGCCGTGTCTGCGGCCAAACTGGCGGATGCGCTTCAGCACTTGTCCGGTGTAGATGGTTTCCGTCATGCCGTTGGGAAGCGCGTGTTCGAGCTCGTTCCACGGGTCGATGACCAGGAATCGAATGCCGAAGCGCGAGACCAGCGCCCGTGCCTTGTCGAGTACCGTATCGACGGTCCACTCGCTGTCGTCGTCGGGGAGAATCCAGCGGAAGTGGGCGCGTACCCACTCCTTCGCGGTCTGCAATGTCTCCCGACTCATGCGCGGTGTTGGGCCATCACCGAAGGGCTGCATTGCCCACTTCTCGGCAATGCGCGCCATGTGGTCCTCAAGCGGCTGGTTCTCAGGAGAGAAAAACGCGCCTCGCCAGCCGTGCATTGCAGCGAGGTGAACCGATAGGCAATCCACCCAGTTCGACTTGCCGCTATTAGGCATTCCCGTGACCACGGTGAACTCACCCGGCCTCACGGTGTAGAACCTGTCAACCTCATCCCAGCCGGTCGAGACGCCCTTCTCCCAGCCGTGTTCGTACAGGTGGTCGATCCGGTCGCTCAGGTCCGAAACGTCAAACACGCCAGCGAGCGGGAACGGCTCGGCATTGTCCAGGCACTCGCGCAGCACTTCAGGCCCGAACGAACGCAGTACGTCGTTCGCGTCCTTGCACTCGCTCGGCCACTTCACCCGCTTGCACTTCTCACGCCCCAAGCGCCTCGACAGCTCGTCCTCCAGACGCTTTCCGGGGCCGTCGCTATCCACGGCAATGATCCATTCCCGCACCGCCTCCACGCGCTCCCAGTCGGCCTCGAGGAACGTGAACTTGCTGGCGTAGTCCTTGGTGTTTTCAGCCGGGGCACCGTCAGGAACAGACACGCAAGACGTGATGCCCGCAACCTCGACCGACAGCTTGTCAATCTCGCCTTCCACGATCACGCACACGTCGGCCATGTCGTTCAGGCCATACAGAATCCGCTCGGCTCCCGTCTCCATGCGGAAGTTCTTTTCCCGGTCGCGGTACTTGCAGTTGATCCACTCATCGCCACGCAGATACGGGAACGCAACCGCCGCGACATGATCCTCAACCTGAGGCATGTACACCGACGCCGCCGTGACGTGATTCCGCTCAAGGACGGAGGCCGGTATACCCCGCTCCTCGAACCACGCCTCGACCGTCGTGCTGCGTTTCACGGGCAACGGCTCGGGCTTCCTGTGGACCGGCTTGCGCCATGCCGGGTCGAATCGCTTTGTCCCGTCGCCCAGTCCACCTGCCCATGAGCAGTGGTTGCAAAACCAGACGCCCTTATCGACGTTGACCGACAGGCAGCGAGCGGTTTTCTTTTTCCGCTGGCTTGAGCATTGCGGACAGGTCGTCAGCACTTCGCCTGACCGGCCATTGGGAATCGCGATGCCGTAGTCTGCGAGCGCTTTCATACCACCACCCCACGAAGCTTGATTCGTGATTTCTCTGGCGCTCTCAACCCGGTCCAACCATTCCCCTTGGTGTGTTCAACTGCGGCCATCTGCATTTCGCCCAGCGCCGCCATTGCAGCCTGAGCGGCTGGGATGGATACGGGCTTGAGGGGTTTCTTGATGCCCTGCCGGTACTCGATCCATGAATCCCACGCTTGTTGATCTAATCCCTGAACAACACCCCCCCCTTTGGGGGCCGGGGGGTCCTTCTTCTCTTCAGTCTGTGTTTGCGTCTGAGTCTGAGAGCGGATCGGCGCGGGTGATCGCGGGTCATCGCGGGTCCGGCCTTGCATCCGTTCTTTGTTCTTGCCGCTGGCTACCCTGTCTGCGTCATAGGCTGATTTCCTAGCCTTCTCCCGGTACTTCTCGTGGTTGACTACGCGCCATCCCCACTTGCGGTTGTCTGGGTCTATCAGCACCAAACGTCGGCCATCTTCTGACTCGCTGCGGCTTTCTGGATCAAGCTCCATAAGCTCCGCGATGGCCTGTTTAAGCAGTTCAATCGGCCAGCCAGTGAGCGCCGTCATGGCCTGGTACGTCATGTCGATATGGCCGTGCTTGTCTGCCATCGGCAGGATGGTCAGCCACACGGGGAGGGTCGGCCAGCGGCCACATAACGTGCCGTGAAAGACCGAATCGAATACCGGTGTATAGCCGCTCAAACTAGGCGCTTCCTTGCTTCCATCTTTTTGACCTGATCCACCGAGCGCCGCTTCACGAGGTCCGTCAAAGCGGTCAGGCAGATGCGCTGCGTAGCCTGATCAGGAGCCGCCAGGAGCGCCTTTTCTGCCATGTGAATGGCGACCTCAAGGCTGCTTTCAGTGGTGTACAGGCGGGCCATTTGCGGCTGTAGAGCCTTCATTTCCGCTTGGCTCCGTCCTCTGCCGGATCGATGCCAAACAACTCCGGTTGGAGTCCGTTGGCGTGCAGTCTTTTGGTTGCTATCCTGTAAGCATGAGATTTCTTCCGCGCCCATTCCTGCAAGATTTCGCGAGCGATAGAGGCTTTGTCCTTCTCGCTGGCTCTGGCCTCGACATCGAGCCAGATGTCTATGGACTCTGTGATTCCGAGGCGGAAATCTTTCAACGGGATGCTCATGGGTTTCGTCGAATCCTGTTAATCGTTTGTGGGCAAACGTTAAGGGGCTTCCCTAATCATCTGAATCCAGCTACGGTTACCTGTAGAACGAATAAAGCAAAGTGCATTAAGGGGCTCTGTCATAAACAACAAGAACTATCCCCCCCCCCCCCCCCCCCCCCCTACGCTTGATTTTTTGCAATCCGCACTTAGATTTGTGCAGAGCAAACAACATCAGCGCAGCGTCTCCAGAAGGGCTGAAAGTCCGACCTTTTTCGATGTCGCTAACTGCGCCGGGAGAAAGACAAATGGCCGTGCCGATCTCAAGTAGCGTCAGGCCCGTTGCGCGGAGGTCGGTAATCCGGGATGCCCATGTACTCATGGACAGTACTCTACGGGATGCCGTTACGGAAAGCAACCAGCATCCCGTAGCCGCGCTATTGGATAATTCAGCAATGCACCGATATACCGAATACCCGAGAGGCGGGCACCTTGGAGCGCGGCTGAAATGGTGGCGCGAGAAAGGCCGTCAGCTCACAAGAGGCCAGCTCGCCACGCTATCAGGCGTGCCCTACTCGACGATTGCCGAGATCGAGAACCAATCACAGCACAGCAGCACAAAGATCACCCAGCTCGCTGCTGCATTGAGAATAAACGCTCATTACCTCGGCTCGGGTGAGGGCGATCCTGAGCAGACCAACTCCACCGCGGCGCCCTCCACCGCTGGGATGGGCCTACCAGGATTCGACCCCGACCTGATCGCAGATTTCGACGACAACGAACTCGAACTGCTCGCCATGAAAATTAACCGAATCGCTGAAGAGATCCGGTCCAGACGATCCGGCAAAAAGACAGCCTCCCGTTAACCGTAGCCCCGTCCGTTCTGGCCGGGGCTTTTATTTGGGCTTTATTTACGGGAACCCGTTGACAGGGGTTACGGGTGCCCGTAGAGTTGACCCATCGGCGGCAAACACCGCATGGGAGGAAAGATGAGTAACCAAGACCACCGCTTCTACACGAAGCTGAACGGCAAAGAGATCGAAGGCGGCGTCCTCTGCTTCTTCAAGTCGAGCTGCATGACGGTTGAGTCCTTCTCGGACGACTCCGAGACCGGCGAGAACTACCGCGCTCACTGGATGCAGCTTCCAGGCCGCGACATCCAGATCACCAAGATCGAGCGCAACGACGCGAGGCCGGGGAAAGACGATTACTGGGTTATCGACTTGATGAGCCGTCTCGAAGTGATCGCGCTCGAAAACATGATTGCCGAGCAGCTTGAGCGCGAGCAGACCAGCGAATACCAGCGCGCAGTAGAACAGGCTGAAGCTGCGTATGACCCGTTTGCTGAGGTGGCGTTTTGAACGCCCTGTTCTGGTTGAGCCACAGCCTCGTGCTGTTTGGTCTCGCAGTAATTCTGATCAAAGAATTTAAGGAGTACCGCAATCGTGAATGAGTTCAACAACCTGATTGATACGGGCCGTTTTCTGAAAGTCATGGCCGATCTTGAGACTGGCCGTGACGAACCCGAGCCGCACCAGTTCAAGCGCGACCAGATCCTGACCCCAGTTGAGCAGCTCCGCGCAAAAGTCGTGCGACTGCTGAAAGACGAGATCAGCGGCTGGGACGAGGACCGCGCATGGGACAGCCGCATGAGCGAGTTGGCTCGCATTGTGGATGAGCTGTGAACGAGCTTTATATCTTGGGCGCCTACGTCATTCCGCCGCTCGTGCGCGAGTCCCGGCTAGTGCGCGACCTGACCATGCCGGTACTCGGTAACGAGTACGACGAGCCTGCATACAAGCGGAATCCTGGCTACGTGACGCACGCTAAAGAGCGCAACAGCAAGCGCAAGGTGCGGTCAACGGTTAGCTATTTACTCAGAGCGCAGGCGTGAGCGGCTGGCGCTGGTTAGAAGAATCTGAAGAGGAGAGATACGAACATGAACGAGCAATCACAGGAAATCGGGGAGCTTGCGGCGGCGCTGGCACTGGCACAGGGCGAGATTACTGGCGCACTGAAGGACAGCGCGAACCCGTTCTTCAAAAGCAAGTATGCGGATCTCGCGTCCGTCTGGGACGCCTGCCGTGCAAGCTTATCTAAGAACGGGCTGGCAGTGATCCAGGTTGCATCTACCGGCGACAGCGGCGCTGCGGTTGTCACGACGACACTCGCCCACAAGTCGGGCCAGTGGATGCGCGGCTCGATTGCGCTTCTGCCGGTCAAGTCCGATCCGCAGGGCATGGGGTCCGCCTACACCTACGCTCGCAGGTACGCACTTGCGGCAATGGTTGGCGTTGCACAGATCGACGACGACGCGAACGCGGCAAGCGGGAAGGTCGGAACCGTGGTTGACCCTCGCGGCCAGGATCGTCCCGCTCAGGACAACAAGACGGTACAGGAATACGTCGCGCGGTTTGTTGAAGCGATGGAAAACCCCGACGACAAGGCGGCAGCGGCTGATGTGTTCGACATCCACAACGAGGTGTCAGACAAGCACGATTTATACATCGCTATCGGTGACGCGCTGGGCACCAAATACAAGAACGCGATACGCAAGTTTGTGGCAATGGCGAAACAGAAGGAAGCCGCGTAATGGCATACGAACAGAGAGATGGAGCGGGTACGCTTTTCAAGAACGACAAGCAGAACGAAAACCAGCCCGACTACCGGGGCAGCATCCGCATCCTTGTCACGCCTGAGCAGCTTAAGACGGCAACAAGCGAAGGGGTCCGGATCGACCTTGAGTTGGCTTCGTGGATCAGGAGAACCAAGACGGACAAGCCATTTATGAGCCTTAAAGCGCAGCCGAAGCGCGAGGAGCGGAAAGAAGCGCCGCCCGCTCGTCAGGATGACCCGGCATTCAACGACGATATTCCATTCTGATGATTACCGACGACCGCCGAGATAAGTCCATCCGCTATTTGGCCGAAACGGATAGCGAGATGGCAGAGGCCGAGGGCGAGTCAATGCGCCGTGAGTTCATGCTCGACCTTGTGAAAGACCGCTGCTTCCTGACTTCAGATGGAAGCGTGGCAGAGCGCAACGCAAAGGCGGGAACCGCTGTGGATGTCTCTAGGGCGCACGAGGAATGGGTACAGGCCATTGTCGCTTTCAAGCGGATAAAGGCCAAGCGTGAGACAGAGCGCGTCGTATGGGAGACGTGGCGCAGCGAGAACAGCAACAGGAGGCAGGGTGGCTAAGAAGTCTTTAAGGGCGCTCGCACAGGGCCAGCCTTGCATGGTGAGGATTCCAGGCGTGTGCAATGGGAATCCATACACGACCGTGCTTGCTCACCTTCGCCTTGCTGGAATAACTGGCGGCGCACAGAAGGCCCCTGACGCCCTTGGAGCGTGGGCCTGTAGCGAGTGCCACCGCTGCATTGACTCGAATGGGAACAGCCACGGGCTAGAGCGGGATTTTGTGCGGCTGGCGTTCTACGACGGAATGGCGAGAACTCAGTACCTGCTGCTTAAGGACGAATATCTACTGGAGTGCGTGGCATGAGCGAATCAGAACGGTTCACCGCAGAGGACCAGCGTACATCTACCGCGAGGGAAGCTGTAGCCGCCCTCCGCGCCTACGCCGACAGCCTTGAGCGGGCACCTAACGAACCGGGAACAACCTACCGCCAAAAGCTGAAAGGTTTTTACGAGTATTTCCATTTGCTCGACGCTACACCTATGAACGGCTGCGAACGTGCTTGCGTTGCGGGATTTGCTGATTGGCTAGATAAGCAACCCGCTCCACCGCCGCCAGATGTGCAGGCGTGGCAGCCGATTGAGACTGCGCCGGAAAAGGAATGGGTGATTATCGCGACAAATAACGGGATTGGGGAAGCGATTAGATACGGCAGTCAGTGGGATTGGGCGGGGGAGTGCAAGTCACCAAAGATCGTGAACCACTGGATGCCGCTGCCTTCCCCACCTCAAGCGAAGTGAACAGTTCAGCGTCGAGGAAATGACCTATGAGAGTCCTGGTTGCCTGTGAATTCAGCGGCGTTGTCCGCCGCGCCTTTGCCGCACTCGGGCACGATGCCTGGTCGTGTGACCTGTTGCCGGCCGAGGACCGCAGCAACAAGCACATCGTGGGCGACGCTCGCGACATCTTGAACGACGGATGGGACCTGTTGATGGTGGCCCATCCGCCATGCACAAGGCTTTGCAATTCAGGCGTGCGCTGGCTCCACAAGCCGCCACCCGGCAAGACGCTGGCCGGGATCTGGGACGACTTGAGGGGCGCTGCCGACCTGTTTAGCGCGTTCTGGAATGCGCCCATTGATCGGGTGGCCGTCGAGAACCCGGTGATGCACAAGCACGCCCGCGAGCTGATACGGAACTTCGAGCCAGCAGCGCAGACGGTGCAGCCTTGGCAGTTCGGGCACGGCGAGACCAAAGCAATTTGCCTGTGGCTGCGCGGACTGCCCGCGCTGGTGCCGACGAACATCGTCGAGGGACGCACGCCACGGGTCCACCACATGCCGCCAGGTCCGAACAGGTGGCGGGAACGGTCGCGATTCTTCCCCGGCGTGGCTGCGGCAATGGCGCAGCAGTGGGGCGGAATCGCGGACGAGCAACAGGCCAGCGCATAGCGGATTAACTGAGTTGAATTGCAGAGATGACTATGGAAACGCCTGAACAGATCCTGCGCCGCGCAATCGAACTGCACGAGCCGACGCATATCTTTGGCTTGTTCTCGGGCGGCGACGACAGTCTGACAGTGACGCACTTCGCCATGCAGCAACTTGGCGACCTTATTGTTGATGCCATCGTCCACATCAATACCGGCATCGGCTTGCCGGAAACGCGCAAGCATGTGGATACCGTGTGCGAACTGCTTGGCTGGAACCTGATCGAGTACAAGGCAAAGGATCTCGGCCAAGACTACGAGCAGCTTGTCCTTGCTCACGGCTTCCCAGGCCCGGACCACCACACAAAGATGTTTAACAGGCTCAAGGAACGCGCCTTGCGTGCGCTCACGCGGGACTATCCAGGCGGCAACCTTATGCTCATTTCAGGCTTGCGCATGCAGGAGAGCGGGCGACGGATGCGATTGAAGGCCGAACCCATACAGAAGGACGGTCGGCGTATCTGGTGCGCTCCGTTCTTCTATTGGTCAAACGATCAGGTCCGCGAATACCGCACAGCCGTACTGTCCCACGTCCCAAGGAACCCCGCCAAGGAATATCTGTGCATGTCCGGGGAATGCCTGTGCGGTGCGTTTGCTAGGAAGGGCGAGCTAAACGAGATCGAGACGTTCTTCCCTGATACCGGGAAGCGATTGCGCGACCTTGAGAAGCGCGTTGCCGCTGCGGGCTTCCCTTGGGGGTGGGATGAAGCCCCGCCGCCGTGGTGGGGAAAGATGAAGAACGCAGAGAAGGCTGGGCAGGCGGACGCATTCGAGGACGAGAGAGACAGCGAGATCCAGATGCTTTGCACGTCCTGCCAGTTCAGAAAAGACAACGAAGCTGCTTAGAGCATCCGCGACATAGTGAAATGGCAAAAATCACGCTAGACGCCTGGGCGCGCAAGAAGTACGAGCCGCCACCGCACAAGAAAACCTTGCAGCGGTGGGCGCGGGATTGCTGGATCTACCCTATACCGGAGAAGGTCGGGCGGTCGTACTATGTCGATCCCGAGGCCCGGTTCATCGGTGCCGACCATTCGAGGATCGCGTATGGCTCCGAGGCAGCGTAAAGACCCGAGGCTCCCGACTGGCCTGCGCGAGCGGGACGGCTACTATTCGTGGACCAGTCCCGCCGATGGATGCGAGTACGGGCTGGGCAGGGATCGGCGCCACGCCATTCAGGAAGCCATTGCGGCGAACACCCACCTAGCCACGCGCAAGCCGTCCCTGGTCGAGCGGATCGCAGGCGGGGCTGAGTCGTGGTCGTCATGGTGTGATGACTTCGAGAAAATCCTTGCCGAGCGGGACAGCCGCCCGAATACGGTACGCACCCGCAAGAGCCAGATGAAGCGCTTGCGCGCCCTGTTCACGCCGGGAGCCACGGTCAAGTCCATCACCACGAAGCAATGCGCGGAGAAGGTCGAGGAACTGCGGGATGCCGGGAAACACCGCACAGCACAAGCGTTCCGCGCCTTCCTGATTGATTGCTTTGACCGGGCCATTGCACGGGGCATTCGGGACGACAACCCCGCCCGGACACTGGATGCCGTCCGGGTCCGCGTCATGCGCTCCAGGCTCACGCTGGAGGTGTTCTGGAAGGCATACGAGGCCACCCCGCTGCTGTGGCTCAAGAACGCCATGCTGCTCGCCCTTGTGTCTGGGCAAGACCGGGACAGCGTAGGCACTGCCGAGTTCACGGCCATCCGCGATGAGGCATGGTGGAACGAACGGACCAAGACCGGGGCACGCATCATCCTGCCGCTCGACCTTCGGCTGGACTGTATCGGATTGAGCTTGGGCGACGTGGTGAAGCGTTGCCGCTCGACCGGGATTCTATCCCGCCACCTGATTCACCAGACGCAGCGGGCGAAGGGGGCGCGGCTGGGCAAGGCCATCCACCTGGACATGCTCTCGCGCCGGTTCCGGGCCGCTGTCATGTCGCTGGGAATCGAGTGGGCAGAAAAGCAGCCGCCGAGCTTCCATGAGATCCGGTCCCTGTCTGGACGGCTGCACAAGGAGCAGGGCGACATATCGCCGCAGGAATTGATGGGCCACAAGGACCCAAGGACAACCGCGATTTACACCGATGGACGGGGCGAATGGGTGCGCGTTGGGGTCAGGAAGTGACCACTGTATATCGGAGGGGTTTCGGAGGGAATCGGAGAAGGTGTGCTATTTCCCGAGTGTTTCACGTGGCGCAGCTACTGCCCATGCAGCAAAACAGAATGCGATAAGGCCTTGTATCCATAGAGAATTGAGCCTGATTGCTAGGGGATGAAAAGGAACGAAAGGCGCACCGAGAAACAGCAGGTTACACACTGTATATCGGAGAGCGAAAATGAGTGAAGAGAAACCCCGCCTGGTGCGGGTAACGGACCCGGTGGAGATTGAGGCGGTCAAGGCTGGAGCGAGTGGGGACATTGGCTGCCCCCTTGGTCATTGGTACAACGAGATACTACTGACATCACCAGAGCCAACGCTGGGTAAGGTCTGGTACGCCGACGCCGCCGAGATGGCGAAGTGGCGGGCTGGACGGGCTAAGGCTGCGGATGAGGTATGAGCAAGTCTCCCCGCAGTCCGAATCGGCTCCGTATGGAGTTCATTCCCAGCAATCGCTGGGATAGGCTGCGGGGAGCATTTCGTCAGGAGTGAGCGGTGCAAAAACGATACAGGGGAAATAAATGACCGATACCACATGGCTTGACGACCTGAACGGCGCGCTTATAGGGATCGAACGCAAGATAGAAGCAAGCGCGAAGGCGGAGGCAGAGGAGCGATACCAGGATCTGTTGGAGGACTTGGGCGTATTCCCCGACAGCAAGACGACCGGGCTGCACATATGGTCATGTGACGAGATCATCAGAACTGTGCCAATAGGCGACGCGATCCTAGAATGGATGGACACCGACAAGAACAACCAGACGCTCCGCAAAGATCAGATGCTGGCTTGGGCCGCAGAACTGGATCGTATTGCAGCAAGGATAAGGACAGTCGTTGAAGAGGGGCGATATGCTGACGATGAAGAGTAGGCCATCTCACAGCGCATCGCCTAAGCCATGACAATTACGTCAATAAACTGTGCGTTATTGATTCAATAAGAAAGAATAACGCCACTTGTGGCGGCTATGGCGCGGTTTGTATCCAGTCCACCAGCGCCCGGTTTTTGGCTTCGCAGGCTCTAAACGCCTCGCTATCGGAAATCTTGCAGGCCAGTAGCATGGCGGCTTGCGAGTCCAAGTCTAGATTCACGAACTCAGGCCGCAACACACACAACTGCCTCTGACACGGCTCCATCGCCTGCACAGGCTGTGCCCGATCAGGCTTAAGGATTAGTGGCGGCTTGGTTGTAGCGCAGCCTGAAATCACTAGACAGGCTGCTAACAGGGCATATGGGCGCATTCGTGGGCACCAGCTTGGTCTGGGTCAGGATGACGGGGGGTTGGGCGCGCAGGTCCGCGTAGACCGTGGATAGGGCCGTAAGGGTGGCTGAGAGGTCCTTGGCGCGTTCCTGGTCCTTGGCCCTGACCTTGGCAGCTTCTGCCTGTGCTTCGTTCCACGCGGCCTGATATGAAGCCTCAACGCGGGCTTCACCTACCCCGATCCAGTGCGAGCGCAGCCACAGGGCCCCGGACAGCAGGGCGATAACCGCCGCTCCTATACCGATTAGGCGCAGATTGGCGAATATCAGGCTAAACATTGCCGGTTATTGCCTTGGGAGTTTGGCCTTTATTGCAGCCACCCATTGCTCCTGTTCTGGAGTCAATTTCCCGACAGAAGGATCACCGGCAATGGCTCTGGCAAGGATGGTATTTCTAAGGTGGCTCACGTTCTCTGGCTTCCCGTATTCAGTACCAGAGAAGGTGGACATCTGTTCAGGGGTTAGCTTGAAATCTGGATTGACACCGTTTTGGTTTAGCCACAAGCGGACAGCCTCATTTTTCGCTACTGCGCGCTGCTCCGATGGGGAGTTCTTGCTGTATGGGTTGAGCGTTATCTTGTTGTCCTGCGCTGCCATTCCAGCGACGCTGGGGTTGCTTTTGAAGTAGGCATTTTCTCCAGCATAGGGGCTGCGTACTTCATAGCCGTATAGCTTATTCAGGGGATTCACGGGGGAAGGCGCAAGAAGGCCATTTGCTTTTTGCGACCCTAAAAGTCCATTGTTCCCCAAATACAGGTCAGGCAAAGAATTTAGCAGCCCGCCACTTGGAGTTAACTTAGCCATTTACTTCGACTGCGCGCTGTTGAAGTAGCCCCGCCATGCCGTGAGCAGGCCGGATGCCAGCAGCACGTACTTCAGGCACTCAGGGGTAAACACCCCGTCAGCCACGGCAAGCACGCCCACAGTCACCTGAGCAAAGCCAAGGATCTTGGTCCCGTGGGACCGCCACAGGTTAAGTACGCTGTTCATTCAGTAACCTCAGTCCGTATTCCATGTCCTTTCTAGCCCGCTCCAGCTCATCGAAACAGAGCGGGAGTTCGTTTTCTTCCAGCGCCATGCGGATAGCCTCAAGGCGGTTCCGGGCGCTGCGGAAGCATTCCTCAGGGGTGGATGTCACTCGATCATCTCCGGGGTTACTGTAGTCCGCGCAACCTGCCCGAATTGAGAGTGATACGTCATGGCCGTCGCCTCCCGTTCGCTCAGGTACCCGTTGCGAGCCGCATACGCATCGGGGGCCGCCAAGGTGGGATGCTGGATCACCTTGATCCCAGGATGCTCCTTCTCCTCTACGTGGTGCCGGTGTCCGGTGTGGCAATACCGCTTTACCGTGTCGCCCCATAGCTTTGGGTACTTGGCAGCGAACAGCAGCGGGAGGCTCACATTCTTGACCAAGTGGCCGTGATGGAACGCAAGCATGGTCTGGCCGTGCTGATACACGTAGAACGGCAAAACGGACGTGTCTATGAAAACTCGCGGCTCTTTCTCGTACAGCGCGATGAACAGCTCACGGAGCCACACCGAGGATGCCGGGTCGTGATTGCCCTCTGCCAGCACAACATGGACCTGCTCGTGCTTCTCAAGGGCCGCATTCACAAGTATCCGCAGTACCTTGATCGTGGTGCGGACGATCTTGGAGAATCGCCCGTCTTGGTCAAGGATATGGCCGCTAGTCGGAGTCATCGGCACAAGCCCGTCAGTGTGGTTGAAGTCACCTAGCTGGTTGACTATCCCCACCTTGGCATTTGGCGACTGCTGCAACATCTGCATGAAGCAGCCGACCAGTACGCGCTCCGCGATCTTAATGTCCCAGTCCGCGCCGGTCTCGGCGTGCCATGCCAGCATTCCCATATGGCAATCCGTCATCGTGTAGACGTTGCACAGGGATTCTTGCCTATCCTTTGGCTTTGCGATGCGTGGCTGGCGAGGTATCCCCGCCGCCATGTCAGCATAGACTTGCTTGATCCTCTCAAGCTTCTCAGCCTCGCTGGTGTTCTCCTTCACCCATTGCAGCTTGACCTCACCGTCGGCGCCGTACAGCGTTGAAGTCCCGCTGACAGCCTTTGGAGGATCTGGATTGATGCCCATTCCCTTAGCGGTATGGACTCGACTATCGAACGTGCCTCGAGGGATTCCCAATAGCCTTGCGCCTGCTGTAACGCTGCCGCCTGCTGCGTTCAGGGCATCAATCGCAGCCTGCGCGAGTTCCCTACTTAGCTGCTTTGTCGGCATTGGTCCCTGTCTCTAGCGCCTGGGAAAGAAGCCCGCCAAACTGGTCAACGAACTGCTCATTTCGCCACAGCTTGTTATTCATGTAGAACAGGATGGCGTGGGTGAGCTCGTGGGTGTAGGTGTGAAAAAGCTTCGACCTTGGCTGTCTAAGCAGAACAATCAGATTGCTGTCAGGCACCCAGAACCCACAACAATCGTCCATCTCGTCGTATTTCTCAGCCAGCGATTCCCAGTCCCTTACGCTCACGATATGGACCTTGATCGTGTGGCCCATGATCGTGAAGGATTTAGGGATTTTCACTCGGCCACTCCCCCGTCTCAATCATGGATCTGATACGCGGACCCCTGCGGCCTACCTGAAGCCACCACGCAGATGCGGCCAGCTCCTGACCTGCTGAAAGCCAGTTCTGGTCATTCATTGAAGCGATGAATCGAACGAACTTTCTGAATCGAACCAGCCCGAGGTTAAAGAGCAGGTCGATGATCGCTGCTTGGCGGACTTCGTTCAGGGCGTGATACCAGGGGAACCGCTGCGCCATTTCACGACAACGTGCGATATCGTTATCCAGCAGGAACATTGCTTCGTCGTGCGAGATGCCGCCACCCAGCCGCTGGTCTATCAGCCTGCCGACACCGATGGTGGAATAGCCGAGATGGTCGTTGTAAGCGTGGAGAACTGCGCCTTCGTGGTCTGTAATCAGCGCACGAATGTCAATGCGAGCGGTCCTCGAGAACCTTGTCGATGCGACTTTCTAGCCGCGTTATAGCGCCGACAATGCGATCTTCTCTGCCGATAGCCTCTTTACGCATCGATTCAAATGAGTCCTTGATGTCCGACTCATGGCGTTGGAAGGTTGGACGGGATACGGAGTTAAGCTCCAAGTCCCTCACCTTCTCGACTAACTGAGAATGGCTAATCTCGTGTTCATCAAGTCTTTTATGAAACATTCGAGCAATCCACAGCGCGATTGCCCCGAGTCCAGAGACAAGCCACTTGAGTAGATCCCACAGCGTTATCGGTTCTGGTGCCACTCATGTGCCCCTTGCCGGTAGAGCTTGGATTAGTACGGTTGCCATATGACTACGCCACCTTTACCGTGCCCGCGCTGTTCCACAACGCGCCCGCTGGCAAGCCCGCCGCCGAAGTTGGCAAGGATACGAACTGGTATACCCCGCCAGACGCCGAAAATTGAATTGCGCCGTAATTGTTTGTCATCTGGAAATTGTCCCCAGAGGTCATGTTGACTTGCGCCGCATTTGTTCCGGCAGCGTTTAACAGTTTGTAGGCGCAGGTGTTGGGAATGCTGATGTTGTAAGGGAACGTCTGCAAACCCGTGGAAATATCTACGATTACGCCGTTTGCGGCAGAGTCAGGGCCAACTTTAATCTGGCACCCGGTGCCCGTGCTTTGCTGCCGTTCGATCAAGTTGTTGTCGTTGCCTGCGTTCGTGATCGTCGCGCCGGTCGCGTAAATGTTCGACCGATCCATCGAGCAACCTGACGTACCTGCCGCGAATGCAATGGCAACTGTGCCGAATTGGTTGCCGCTGAAAACTGCACTGGAAATTTCGACGGTTACGGCCCCCAGGATTCTTGCTCCCTGAGTCATCCCGCCATTGACACCGGCTGGAGAAGTGCCCGCATCAATGAACAGCTTCCCGAATTGCCCGCCCGAGATAACGTGCGAGCCGGTGTCAATCAGCTTTATTCCACCCGTGGCCTGAGAGGAGTAAATCCCGATCAGTTGGTGATAAAGCGTTGCGGTCCCGCTGGTGCCGATTACGATGTCATATCCGGTGCCAGTCGCGTCGGTTGTCTGGTACAGGTCACACGTACCGATGATCTGGGCATGGTTCTTGGTGCAGGTGAGCGGAACCCCTGAAATCCACCTGACACCGCAGTTGATGAGCCTTGGGTTTTCCCCGCTCATCAGAACACCGTTGCCCGTGTAGGTCGGGGATGACGCATCACCCCTAAAGCCAATCCCGTTCAGCTCTACGTTATCGCCTGTGCAGGTCAGGATAGTGCCGTTGGCGTTCTTCTTTATGGTCACTTCGCCAAGCGCAATCAGCCGCTGATAGCTGGTTGATTGCGACAAGCCCTGAGCTAGATACGTTCCAGCAGGGAAATAGACAGTAGAGCCAACCGTGATGGCAGATTGAATTGCGGTCGTGCTGCTGGAGACGCCTGTTGGGTCGGCTCCATACCGTCGCACATCCCCAGGTTCATAGGTGTAGTTGGTCGGCGTGACGCCCGCCGCGATCTCGGCGGCCGTGCGGGGATAGAGTGTTTCGCCAACAGAGGCTTGAGTCAGTGGATTCTTGGCAATGTCGTCCTCAGTCCATGTAACAACGCCCGCGCTGGTTTCGAGGGTTACCCTGTAATTTGCCGTTGCGTTGGGATTAAGATATACCTTCGCAAAGACTCCAGAAGAATCAGCCGTGATGCTGGTGACGCCTGAAGTCAGGCCCGAATCGGTGTATACGAATTGAGGCGTACTCGTCCCAGACTGGTAGAACCGCAGCACCGACGCAGGCGCAACCGCCCCGCCGATGAGTCCAACCTGCTTTGGAATGACGAAGGTTTGTGGCATTATTTAGGCTCCAGGATGCAAAAACCCGCTCGGAGGCGGGTCTAATGAGCAGTCAATTCAAAGGCTGGTTTTACAAGTCACAAATGATTGCCGGCACAGCGATGGCAATCAGAATGGCGGCAGAGGGCTACATCGACAGCGGGATTACTGGCCTCCTGCTGTGGGCAATAGGCGGTTTCTTTGTTGTTCTACCACTGACCGCTGGTTACTCATTAGTGCGGGTGGCGGTGTATCGCCGGAAGATGCGGCAACTCGGGCTGGAACCTGAGCCGTCAAAATTGATGTGATTAGGATAGCCTGCCTAGTTGATGGGGCCATCTTGACCACCTGACGGAGCTGGGATCGTTTCGCAGGGTCAACAAGCGCCTCTGCGATTTGAGTCGTCCCGTTCTCCAGCGCCCGCTGCTCTGCGGCTGTCGTAATTGACTGCCGTGGACTAAAGATCCACTTGAAGAGCGGGATTGCGGTTCCCTTTAGCTGGTCTTTGATCTCTGTGTCGCGCATCGTATTTGAACCAGCAAGAGGGGTGCTGGCTAGTTTTTCCGCTGCGCCCATCAGGTCGTCAAACAACTGCGTTGCTCCACTCGGGAGCATCGCCTGCATTTTTGCCTTGTCTGCGGGCGTGCCGAATACCGATTGCCTGAACTTCCCGGCAGCATTAACCACTTCGCCGGTCTGCGTCTCTTTTAACGCCTGATTGAACTTCTGCCCAAGCCATTGCCGCGTGAGGTCGCCCCATGCGTCAGGACTCTGAACGGAAATTACGGATCTAGCGTCTGCAATCTGTTTTGCAGTTACGTTAGGGTCTGAGAATATCTTTGCTGCGGCTGTCGCTGCCTTCGGGTTCTTGATCTTTGCAAGAATCCCGACAACGCTATCCTCAAGCGGGGTAACGATGCTTTCAGTTGTCTTTGCATAGAACTGATTAGCGGCAGCGTATTCAGGACTTGCAGCAGCAAGGCGCTTATTCAACTGCGACGCAGCATCAGCGTATTCTCTCGCCGCCGTATTGTTTCCAGCAGCCGCAGCAGTCTGGTAGCCGGAGTCAAGGTTCCTCTTGACCTGATGCCAGAACCCAACAGAATCCTCGCCAAGCCCTTCAAGGTTCCGTTGGTAGACGGGATCTATTTTGACTCGCTTTGCTGCCCTTGCGATTAGCGGATCTCTGGAAATGTCGCTTACTACATCAGATCCAACGACTACCTTCTTTGCTTGCTCATAGTATGGGGAAACAGCCTTATCCCTTGCTTCCTTTACGGCATCAATAGCAAGCTGCGCCGCATTGATTCCATTCTGCCCTGCAACCTCTGATGGCTTCGACGTTGCCACAAGATCAAGCATCCGATTGGTTGCTGACTCGAATTGACCGCTAGTCGCTTCATCTGCGGCCTGTAGGATTTCTGCCGACTTCCCCGGAAACCGGCCAGCATAGGCTCGCAGTCCGATCATCCTTCTATCGCCAGAGGCTTGGGCAAGATCGAGCTTGATGCCGGTTGATGCTTGCGTCTGATTTACCGTCTGCTCTGCCGCTTGTGAATTTGCAGGGCTGAAATCAATGGTTTTCCCACGATCCCCTATCTTAGAGAGTCCCCATGCAGCCCCTTCAGCGGTAAGGTTAATGGCAGCTTCCTTGCCAAGATCAATCATGTTCCCCTTGATTGTCTGCGGCTCATTGAAGATGAGACCGGCAGCAGCTCGCTTTATTCCCCTAGCGCCAACGGAGCCTAATGTTGCTCCAAACGGGCCAGCCGTTGCGCCTACAGCTCCACCAATGGCTTCCGGTGCGTTTGCAATAACCCCTGCGCCAAAGCGAGCGATGCCAGGGGATACCTTTTGTACCTCTCCTTTGTCGTTCAGGAATGCGGGTACGCCACCGATAAACCCTACCCTGTCGATTCCCTTTGGGTCATTCGGGAACAGTGAATCAGCGATTAGCCTGCGCTTTGTCGTTTCATCCTCTACCAAGCCAGCCTTGAGTGAGGCTCCGAAATTGACGTTAGTTGCTGGCTTTGCCTCTTCAGGTGGTCGCTGGAAAAGACGCCCTGCCTCTGGAGCAGGGTTTGTATCCATAGACTTGAGCGCATCATCGAAGGTGATTCGACCCGCTTTTGGAGCGGTCTTATCCTCCTTGAATGCGTCATCAAATGTGATTTTATCGGCCAAGACCGAACTCCTGCCTAGCTTGGTTTACTGCCTGCGCTTTCGTCTCTGAATTTCCGCCTAGTTCCTGCCAAATTGCATTTGCTCGGCCCTCATATACAGAGTCAATACCATTTAGCGGCATGGCCTTTGATAGGTCTGCTACGCTCTTGACGCCGATTCCGTTCTTGAGCGCCCAATTCGCCCGCATGATTGCGCGGCTTGAATCCTTGACAGACGACTTGTATTTAGCCATCCACTGCGTTGGCGAATCCTCATCGTTAGGAATGCCCTTTCTCAGTCTTACTTCTTCAGTCGGGCTGACCGCTGCGCCGCTCAATTGGTTGAAGATGGCGGACAGATTCTTTGCGCCTTCTGCTCTGAAGGTAGAGAAGTCAGCTAGAAACTTGCTTTCATCAGGCGTCATGTTCCCAAGTGCGCCGCCAGCAAGATCCTTGATTTTCAAAGCCCCGGCTTTAAGTCGGCCTGGAATCTGAAGGAACTGGGGATCGAATCCAGATCCAATGCTATTAAGCCGATCGAGCTGATCCGTGGACGTTACGATAGACTCTTGCAGCTTTGTTTTTGTGGCAGGCGACAAATCTTGAGCGCCAACGCCACCGCCATCACCGGAGCCACCGATCTGCACTGTGCTGCCGTCAGCATTGGTGAAAGTGATTCCATTTCCCTTTGCAGGCGTCCTGCCCTGAACTAGCTTCGTTTCATTGGTCGCACTGTTTACCTGGTATGTGGAGCCATCAGGTCTTGTCTCTGTTTTCCACTGCGGAATAGGCGCAGCAGGCCCCTTACCAAGCCTTGCCGAAATGCCCGCAACCATAGTGCCTGCCCACTGAGATAGCGCCCGCGGGTCATTGAAACTATCCCCAAGCTGCTCACGCGCCCGTTGCTGCATTTCAGGCCGCATTTGAGAGATAGAAGCGGGATTACTTTGAACGAACTGCGCTTCTGAGAGCGCCTGATTCAGCAACCGCTCCTCGCCCCCCCGCGTGGCATTGGCCGCACCTTGGTCAAGTCCCTGCTGTGCGCCCTGAATCTGAAGGTCCATGAGCTTGTTGCGGTTTGCCATATCAGTAGGCGCGTTAGCCAGTTCCTGATTGGCAAGCGCATTACGGGTGGTGGTGTAGTCCTCTTGCTGACGGGCCTGACGGCCCTGCAAGAAGGCGTTGAACGGTTGACCAGCTACGACTGCCATTTATGCGTTCCTCGGAGCGTAGGGTGGGGTTCCATAGGGGATCTGACCGCTGCCATAGCCAGTCCCGCCATAAGGCTGTGGCGATTTATTCTGTCCGTAATAGCCGGCAATGTTTCCCAACCCGTTGATCGCCTGCCCGTAGATGTTGCCCTGATTCTCAATCCCCGAGGCACGGGCGTTACCAGCGTAAAGCGCGTTCTGGCCTTGGGTATTGGCTGCGTTCTGGCCGAACGTCCCGGTTGCGTTCGTGGCGTTCTGGCCAAGCCCCGCGATGTTAGAAAGCTGGTTGACGTAGTTGCCGAACTCACCCGAGGCGAGGTTGCTGTTGAAGTCGGTCAGGGCGCGCAGGGCATTGCCAGAGAACGCCCCACCTCGAGCTGCCGCCGTCCGCTCAATCCCCCGCATTCCCTCAGTACGACGGAAGTCGTAGCCGGGTGACGCGGTGAACGCATTCATGTTGGGCGCACCGGCAGGCGTTGCACCTGTAGCCGCCGAGGGCCCTGCGCTGGTGGCAGGAATCGGCGTACCGTTACTCACGAACCGGCCATTGGCCCCGCCAGGACGCAGCACGCCCAAGTTCTGCCCGTTCAGCGTTACGTCATACCAGCCATTACCAGCCGGCTGTAGCTGCGTTCCGGGGGGAAGCTGACTGTCCCCCACGGTTACGGGCTGCGCGCCTGCAAACTGCTCTGGCGTCGATGTCTGTAGACCGAACAATGAGCCGAGCTGACTCAGTGCGCTGGCTCCCGTTGTCCTCCACGGCGCCAAATTGGCTTGAGTCTGCTGGAACTGGCTGTTTGATAACTGGCTGGCTTGATTGGCTCCAGAAGCAGACGCATCTGCTGCCTTGCCCGCTGCGTTAGCCGCATAAGCGGCAGAGCCAATCGTCGCAACTGCCGATGCACCGGCTGCCCAGAAAGTCATAGATCATTCTCCGCGTCGAAAGCCTCGAAAGACTCCGCCAATATCGTGCGTTCAATCTCTGCCACATCCGTCAGCTCAGTGGCGTGGAAGGTCGTCCAGATGCAATCCTCGTGGATCAGCAAAGCCCTTTTAGTCCCCGGCATGGTCACTCCAAGGTAAGGGGCTGCAATCAGCTCCCTTTGTCCGTGTGAGTTCGAGACCGTGCAAGAGCCCTTAGTGACCACGAAGAAGTGCTGTGTCTTGTGGATCTTGCTTGTCAAGACAGACCCGGCAGGCATGAACACCGTGCGGGCATACAGGCCGGGGCAAAAGCTGTGCAAGTTCTCGAAGGTAAGCTGCTGGTCTAGGGGAACAGCCTGAATTGCCTTTTCCAGTTCCGTGATTTTTTCACGGACAGCGGGAAGGGCTACAGGCTTGAAAGGGCTGACTGCGCTGTTATCCATGCCGCCTGCTTCTGTTCCAGCTTCGCAATGAACTCATCCCGAACCTGCGCGAGAATCCCCGGATCTTGTGCGATCAGGTCAACCATAATGGTAACGCGCTCCGTTAGCTCTGGAAGCCCGTCCGCAGTGAACTCAAGCACGATCTGCCGTGCGTTCTGTTCGATTACTGCGACGTTAGCCATTAATAGTAGATCCCGATGTCGTATGTGCCGCCATCAGCCCCAGCGCCCCCAATTCCAGCCGCAGGGGTCGTGACTCTCGTTACCGTGCCGCCCGTGGTGTAGACACCAAAGGCCGTCGTATTCACGCCAATCGTGAACGTACTCGCGCCCGTCACCGTGATCGTGTAGGTGCCCGTGTTGAGCTGCGTCATACCACCCACCCCAGAAAACTGCACTATATCTGCCGTCGTGAACCCGTGAGCCGCGCCCGTAGTGATCGCGCCAGGGTTCGCATTCGTCGCAGCAGAGACTGAAGCGGAGATACTAGAAACTGGTGTACGAATAGCCCCAACACGATAACGGCCAGCACTAGCAGCCAGATCCGTGAAGGCCGTGGTGTAGGCATAGGTCACAGCTCCCCCGGCTAAGTTGGTGTCATCGGTGTAGATGTAAACATCGGTTGAAACGGGAACGCCCACCACTGACCCCGCGCTATAGGCCACCGTCTCGCCGCCGATGTAGACGCTGTGGGCTGCGATAGAGACAACCGCAGTCACCGCGTCTGCCGTGGCAGTGAGAGGAATCGCACTTTGAATGCTGCCCACGTTGGCAAAGTTCAGCGTCGGCATGAGGCGCTGTGAAACAGCCTTACCGGCATCCCCCAGCAGGCTGAGAATGTCCGTTACGGGAACGCCGGTACGGTCTGACAGGGCCGTCGCAGCCAGCAGAATGAACCCGCCGCTATCAACGCTGAGAACCTGGTTCAACTGGCCGAATACCCGCCCCCAAGCAATCGGGTCATCTCCTGGCACTACTCGAGGAAAGCGGACAACCCCGGTCATGTCACGTCCAATCGCGCCGCTTGAAGCGAGAACGGCACGGGATCAGTCACGCGGAACCGATAGACCCGTTCACGCGAGCGCCCAAGGGGCTCCCAATGGACCCGCTTGCTGAATTGACCAGCAACGCCGAGCTTGCGGCTGCTCTTAGAGATAAACGTCCGCCCGCCATCGTTGGACAGGTCGAGCATGATTTCGGGGTCTGATCCTTGCCCTGATTCGATGCCCTGACCTACTTCAAGATCAAGCTCAAGCCGGCCATGAAACATCCAGCGGTTATCGCCGTAAATAACACCTGTTGTAGCCTCTCGGCTCAGGATGTTGTCCCACTCGCTGTAAGAGGTCGCGCTCATCTCGCCAATGTTGCCCGTTTCGGTATCTCCGACGAACGTCGCTCCGTTGACTTTTACAACCCATGACGCCCGCCAATAGTCGAACCCATACGAAGCCCGCTCGTGCCATTCCTGAGTGTTGATGTCGTATACCCAAGTGGTCCCTTGAGCAGGGAACTGAACGACAACGAACGTGTGGCCGTCGAAGATGTAAGAGAACACCTTGGCATCCGAAACGGTCGCATAGTCCTGCCACTGCTGCTCACATCCATCGTTGGAGATCCTGCGGGGAGTGATGCCCTCCAGCTTCCTGAACATCCGGTCGGTGTCCATCCAGAACACCGTGTTATCGGCCATGCAAGTCGCATCCTTGCCGATACAGCCGTTTTCAACATAGCCATTCCCAGAGCGTTGAAACGGAAACCCAGTGCCGCCGACGTTATCCCACAGCTCGATAGAATCCTTTCCAAAAAGCACGAATTGGCGCTGATTCGACTCAATCGACACCAGATTGTCTGGATTCCCTTCCGCGGTGGCAAAGTCGAGCGCATCGTAAACCGTGAAATCGTCAAGGTCGCAGATGAAGAAGCGCCCGGAATTAGGCTCAATGAACCCGCCGTAGCTGTCCAAAACAGCCATCTTCAAGCCCCCGCGAGAGGTAAAGTCGGCGTCCGAAACAGCCGTCAGAACTCCCCCCTCATAGACCCACAATGCCGTATCTCTCAAAATGGCGATCTGCGATGTGTTCTTGGCAATGTCCACGGAGCCCGACCCCGAAATGGTCCCGATGCTCGTCTCCACGCCATTGCTGTCAACTGAATAGAACGTATTGCCAGCGACACAGTACAAAGTGCCGCCAAACTCAATAGCAGCGTGCTGTGGACCTGTTGAGATAGTCGAGAAGGCATCTATGCCGGCAGATCCCATTACCGCTGTGGGGGCGCGTCCTTCAGGGGCAGATTGCACCGCGTAGCAGTTGAGCAGCCGGGAGACCGCGCCCTTCTTGAGACGGGTCCGATAGCTATGAAAGGGAAGGTTCATCAGCCGAGGGTGATGTCGTAAGTAGCGGTCTGGCCCAGACCCATCGCCATATGCGTCATGTCCAGACCCTTCAGCTTCATGTTGATCGTAGTTCGCAGAATCGTCTGGTAGCCCTCTTCAGCCGAGAACGCGATACCAGGAGGAACCTGAGCTGCGTATTGCGATGACACCCTGATCCCCAGCTTGTTGGTGACGCCAACCTCTGCCCAGTCTGGGATAGGGCACGTTGCTGCCGTTGAGGTCTGTGCAAAATACCCAAGCGCAATATCGTCCACCTCCCACGCGGCCAGCATCTGGTTCAACTGGCGCAGGCAGTACACACCCTGTTCAGCGGAGGCCGTTTCTGTCTCGTCAAGGACGTTAATAGCCCTTAGCGCATCTGTAATGATTTCGAGATTTGTGCTCATTTGAACGCCTTTAGGACAAACCCGAGCTGATGTTCAGATTCACGCAAAGCAGTGCATTTCAGGTCGCCCTTCCATACGCTACGGAAATCAGACGAACTGTTCGTCCCCACCTGCTTGTAGTGGTCCTGGTCCAAGTAGGACAGGCTGCACTGGCTGATGATTCTCGTGTGGCTAGGATCGCCCCATGCCCACGGCGAATCCCACATCGGGACGGTGCCCATGATGTAGCCACCCGGCTTCAGGATGCGGAAGAACTCAGTGAACTGGGCGAAGTAGTACAGCCAATCGCCCTGAGTCCCGCAATGCTCAAGCACTTCGTAGGCGTGAATCTCGTCAAAGCTGTTATCCGCAAAGGGATAAGGCAGCACGTTCAGGTCATGGACAATATCGGCCCCTACCGTGTCTGACAGGTCCATTGTCGTCAGGTTCTGGAACGTCTCAGGGACGCCCGGAAAGTGAATGCGCTTGTTGTTTGAATTGCCGCAGCCAATCAGCAATTCCGTATATTCCGCCTGTTCTACCACTGCGTTCATGCTGCGCTCGTCAATTCTTCAACCATGCCAGAAGGGTCCGGGTTTGCGTTCTTCTCCAACTCCTTGTCGATCTCTCGCTCAAGGTAGTTATGGAAGTTGCACTTGTACCCGCCGTGCTTGAAGTTCAGGTCCATCAGCACATGGATCGGCTTGCCGTACTTCTTTCGGTAGTCCTCGCAAAACGCAAAGTCTTCACCGACAAAAGCGTTGTCCTCATTGACGAACGTGTAGAACAGCTGTGGCGTGTTCTTTTCGGTCTTCCCCGGCAGGTTCAGCATCTTTGCTCCTGCCACCATTTCCTCAATGACGCTGCGCTCGATGCACATGAACCCCGTGGGTACTCTGTCGCACATCAGCCAGCGATTTTCCTCAACCCATAGGCCACCGTTCTCGTGATTGACCCACCTGACGGGGTAATCCTCTGGAACCTGTCGCCTGCAATACAACCCAGCAGCAATAGGCTTTCCCGCCGTCATCAGCGCAGCCATTGCGTGAGGCTCGAACTCAAGATCCGCGTCAATGAAGAACAAATGCGTGCATTCGGTTTGCAGGAACATCCGGACAAACGCATTGCGGGCCAGGTCGATAAACGCACCGTTACCCATCACCGCAGCCGTTGCATTGATTCCGTACAGCGTCAGGGCTTGCATCCCTTGGGCAAGGGAGAGTGCGTACTCGCTGTTTACCTTGCCATCATAGGCAGGGGTGGCGACGTAGGCCCATAACCGCTTCTTTTCAGTCTCTCGTTTCTTAAACGTCATAATCCCTCGTAAAAAGGGAGCGGAGCCGTTAAGCCCCGCCCCCGTTAGATCACGTCAGAGCCGTGAAGTGACGAACCGCCAACTCGGGGTAGAGCGGCGCAAAGCCCCACAGCACGTCGATGCGGCACGGAACCGTGTCGCTGCTGATGGCGTACTGCTTGGCAATGCGCATGGAAATGCCATCCATGCTCTGCCTCGCGCCCCATGCGCCGAACTCGCTCACATCGATCAAGTCTGCCGTGGCAAAGCAGAACGCATCCTCGTGATACGCCAAGCTCTGGCCGTAGGCCGTCGAAGCAACGCCAAACACCGTGATCGTGTTGTTGTCCGTATCAGACGGCCCCGACAGCACGCAGTTCTGGAACGCATTGCCCACGCCATAAATCATGGCCGGGACAACCGTCGCCGTGTAGGTGTTTGCCAGCGTCGTGAACGTCAGATCCGACTGCACCACGAACTTCTTGAGCGAGCCGGTGTTCACCTTGGTTTCAGGATGAACGTCGTACACGCCCGAGACGGTGATAACGTCGCCGGCCTTCAGGACCGTCAGCGAAGTCGCCGTATCAATGGTCAACGAAGTCGTGGACGCCCAGACATTGGTCGTTGCACTGGAACCGATCGTCGCGCCAGTCGTCAGGGCAGAACCCGCGAACGAACCTCGAGTGTGCGAGGGAACATAAGTGTTCTCGTACACATCGAAGCCACCCGTGCGGCCCACCACGCCTTCGCGGTACTGCTGCTCGATGTTGTCAGAAGCCTGGAACAGCCCTTTGACGGCATCCGAAAAGTTGACGCGATCAAGCGGACGCAGCATCGCAGTGCGATTGCCATACGGCGCAAGGTTCTTAGTCAACTCCATGCCGCCCTGCTGGAATTGCAGGTAGGTCATGCTGGTAGAGGTCGTGCCAACAAAATTGGCAACGCTCTTGTAGGCCGCGGTGAGCGCATCCGACTCAAGGCGGGCGGCAAGCTGCGACATTGCAGGCGTGACGTACCGCTTGCTGAAGTCGTCCAGGCTCAACGTGAGGTCTGCGGTCGTAAACGAAACGTCAACGCCGTACTGCGACGAAACCGTCAGCGGGGTGGACCGTTCAACGTGGTCCTGCGCGGCCAGCGTTGCATTGGTCCGCACCGTGTACTTCGGCGGCATACGGATGTTGAGACTCGAGCCGATCTTGGCTCCACCGCGAGCGAACTGGCTGTCGTACTGGCGGTTTACGGAGCCGATAAAGCTCAGTTTGCCGTGAAGGACGCGAAGCGCCTCGCGGGTGATCTGAGTGGGGGTCAGGATTGAATTAGCCATTTAATCTACTTCCGTTTTGCAACTTGTTTGTTCCTCCGCTTTGCCCATTCTTCAGCGTCAAATGCCGTATCACTGGCCGGGTCGTCGGGCGTAACCCTGAGACTCGACTCGACTGCATCGACTTTCGGTGTGGGCGGCGGTGCTTTGCTGACCGGCTTTTCTTTGGCTTTCTCGCGTTCAAATGCGAGGGTTGCTTCGATCTTCCCGAGTTCGCGGGCGGCTACAATGGGCGGTAGCTGCGCGATCCTGTCTGCCACGTCTGGGTTCTTCCCCAAGTGGTAGGCAAGCGCCGGACCATCATCCGAATCCTTGATGACATCCGCCATTTCTGACGTGATCCTCAGTGATTCGTTTCTGACGACTTCGTTGAAGTCGCTGACGGTCGATGCGAACTCTCTGGACCTTGAAGCAAATGAAGCTTCTCGCTGCGCTTTGGTCTGCATGTCCCTATCTGCCTGCAATTCACGCTTTGCTGCGCTCACTGCCTGCTTCTGGGCTTCTGCAAACACATATTGCTGATACTTTGCGCTGTCGAAATCGAAGTCGGCTTCGGTCTTCAGCTCTGCATCAACTTTTACCGGCTCCGGCTCGCGCTGCTTTGTCAGTGCTTGCTCTCGCCAGTAATCTCGCTCGCGCTCTGCTTCACGCCTGTGCTTGGTCAGCTCATCAAACCGACTCTGAACCTTGGATACGGTCTCCTTGTTCTCGTCGGCCTTTGCGGGTGATGGGTCCGCTTGCGTCTCTACTTCAGGAGTCGCGTTTGCATCGGGCGCAGGTATCTCTACCTGAGTATCGGTATCTTCGGACATTGCACTTCCGTGGGTTTTGCCTGGTTATGCCCTAACCAGTAATGGGAACGACTTACGTCGTCGAATCTTCGTAAACGGGGGTCGCTACCAGCTTCCCATTGACTCGCTGCGTCTCAAGGCGCGACAAGCGGGGCTTGTTTGCCTGAGCCATGTTCTGCTGCTGGATCAATGCCAGCGTCTGTGCGGCCTGAGTGCCAAACTGAGCAGCCATCTGCTGGATGGACCCAACAGCCTGCTGGACCTCCGCCTCAAAGCTCTGCCGGCTGACATCACTTTGCTGTGCGTCAATCTCGCCCGACTTCTGCGCGGCGTGGAGCTGCAAGTTAGCCTCTGCAACCTGCAACTGAGCCTGCGCCTTGGTGATGTTCGCCAGCTCCTTGGCAACCTGAGCCTCAAACTTGGCCTGCTTCGCCTCAAGGTCAGACACAGCGGCCTGAATCTCAGCCTTGCCGCTTTCAAGGCCCTGCTGCTCCTGCTGAAGCTCCTGCGCAGCCTGCTGGACAAGCTGGGACTTCTGCTCAACCAGCTGCATGGCCTGCTGCGCCTGCGCCATCACAGCCTGCGCTTCGGGCGGGATCTGCTTGCCGTCGCTCAACATCTGCTGAATCGGGGGAGGCAACATCGCCTTGAGCCGGTCAGAGATGTCCTCTGAATACGGCAAGTCCATTGCCTTAAAGATCAGGTCACCCGCTACTGCCATGACTTCAGGGGAAGCTTGAGCAAGCTGCAAGTACGTCTCAGATGCCTCTTGGCGTTTTGTGGAGAAGGACGGGCCAACCGTAATGGTTACGTCATAGCGACCTTGAGCTAAGTCGTTGACCTTGATCGTCTTGCCTGTGCCGGGGTCAAATACAACCTGATTGACCTTCTTGTAATCCTCAGCCCCATCTGAGCCCAGGATTCTCAACTCGCGCTCGGTGTCGTAAATCTTTGGGACCAGATCGACCAGAATCTCCCATGTGCGACGAATCCCCTTCGCCATGTTGTCCTGGTAGTTGAATGTCGCAATCTCACCCTGCTGCTGCCTTGCAATAATGGCGCGGCCTGACTTCTCACCCGAACTCTGACCGAGGGACGCATCAAAGATACCGGTAACGGCCTTGATGTCCTCAGAGGCAATCTGAGCCTCTTGGATCAGGGCAATGGGAACCTCTGCACCACCCATGCGGATCGGCGGGCCGGGTGCCTTGGGGTCTGCGTTGTAACCCAAGAACGGTATATTTTCTGCGACTGCCGCTTCCCATTTGGCGGTGTGGCCCTTCATTTGCCCAGGCGTTGCCCACCATTTCGCTTGCGGCGCCATTGCCACAGTCTCAATGGCCGCGGTGCGTGAGGCGTTATAGCCTCGCTGGGCATCCTTACCAAAGCGGGGCAGGCCGAACCACACGATCCTGCCGTCAATGACCATATGCTCGCCATAGATCAAAATGAACGGGAACTCGCTACCCGCCCAATCGGCTTCCTCGAGGATTGCGTCCCCGGAAGCAATGCACATTTTGATCTTGTGGCACTTCGCAGTGCGCTTCTTCTTGATGCTGGACGGGTCTACCAGCTTTGCCTCGTCACTCTCGGCGTCTACCACCTTCCCGTCAGCAAGCTGCCAAAGCTCCTTGTCGTAGGGCTCTTTGTACCAATACTCGACAATGCGCACTGAGTCGTCGTCGTCCCAGTCGCCCTCGTCGTCAAATTCAGATGCTTCCCACGAAATCGGCTCCTTATTGGGCCACCGCTTTTCGTAAGCCTCAGTCGATATGCGGTCGCTCACGATCCAGTCCATCGCGTCCCGCTTCATGTGGTCCTTTGCCATCGGATCGCACATGAGGCAGAAGGGGTTCTGGAACGCCTCGACCATGATGTCCTGGTCGAATGCGTCCTCAGTCGCGTACTTCGTTACGATGCGCCACGCGCCCATTCCGCCTGTGACCTGATACTCGCCCGCGTAGTCGATGACCGTATCGCCGTCCGATCGGTTCCAGATGTTGCGGATCAGTCCTTCGTAAATCTCAGCGGTATCCTTGTCGCTGTCCTCAACCCCACGAACCTTGCCCATTGGCCGGTTAGCACGCATGTCGTTGATGACGCGCTTGCAAGTGATTCTCAGCTTGTTGAACTCATAGCAGGGACGCAGCCCCCGCTTCTTCTTCATGTTCAAGTCCCACTGCTCGCCGGGGACGTTGACGAACTTCATATCAGCGAGGGCTAACCGGCGATTCTCGCGGTCGGCTTCCTCCATGTCCTCAAATCGGTCGCGCACACGGGTCAGGAGCGCCTTTTTGGGGTTCTCCTTCTTTTCCGGTTTCTTTGCCATTTATCCGTGTGCCCTAAATGCTGCGTAATAGTCGCCAATGTCGTTTGTGTCGTTGCTCAACTGATCCGCCACGATGGAGAGGTATCGAGTACCGTCGGCGCCGTGGGAGTCGTCGTCGTGAACCGGGGTGGATGCCTGCCCCTCACTGTTAACTCGTCGCCTGTAGCGTCCTAGACGGTTCAGCAGCTCGCTTGAGTGCGTCTTGTCGAAGTAGAAGCGCCCGAATACCTCTCGAACCTTCCTGATCCCCTGCTCTATCCCAATGTCAGGGACGATCTCGACATCCCAGCCCAAGGCCCGGAACTGCTCTTCAGCACTCGCGCCGGTCACATGCTTGGCCTTGCCGTCGTGCGGCAAGTAGAGCTTCCCGAAGTTCAGTCCCAAGTCCTTAAGCTCTTGGTTATAGCTCGGGATGTACCGAAGCCTGTCCTCGATGTACCGGATCACCCTGATCTCAGACCCCATGCGCTGCACCAGGAGAAGCGACATAAAGTCGTTGTAGCCCAGGTCGGTGATGACATGGACCTTCAGCATCGGGTCGTATGCGACGTTGCACAGCCGCCCTGAGCTGCGAAGCTTTGAGACTTCGTTGTAGTAGATCGCGCCCTCGACCGCGGGCCGGCAGTGGCCTTCGTAGATGTGGGCGTAGTCGTCTGGACTCTGCCGCTGCATCTGCTCACGAGCCGCGTCTAGTACGGTCGAGCGCCAAGGGTTGTCCTGCCAGTTCATCTTGGTAACGATGCTGTCAGGTGGCGTATGGAGGACGAACCGCTTGTAGGTCTCGTCCGTGTCCATGTCTGGGTTAAAACTCACCCAGATTTCTGAATTTGGAGCGCGTATCGTTGGCTCCAGCAGGTCCCAAGACCGCTTACTGATCGTCTGGGCTTCCTCAACCCAACAGATCGTCGTACCTTCAAAGGACTTGATCGAGGTGGCCGTCTGCCCAGATAGACCGTGGAAGCTGATCTGCGTCCCGTTCTTGCCCTTGATGTAGTTCTGCTGGACCTCGTAGAAGTCGTCCAGCCCAAGGGACACAATCAAGTCCTTCAGGAGCTGGTGGACAGACTCGCTGATCGACTTCTGGATCTCTCGAGTACACAGGATGCGCTCCTGCTTGGCCCTTCCACGAACCAGCAACATGCGCGCAATCGAGTGGGACTTAGCAGAGTCTCTTCCCCCGTACAGCACCTTGAAGCGTGCCGGGGGGACCAGCGTTTCAACTGCCTTCTTCGGGAGGTCGAGTTGCATCTACTGCCCGAATGATGATCTCGTTAAGCGTCTTGATAGCCGGATCGTCCTCAGACCCGCCAATGATGGCCTGAGCAGGCTTGCCATAAGCCCTGTCTAGCAATGCCTGAGAAGCCGCCACGGCTACCCTTGGGTCTTCGCCGTTCATCAACTCAGCAAGGCGCTCAACAGCCCTTGGCCCATGCTGGCGGGCAAGCTCCTTGATCTCTGCGGTCTCTTTGGGCCTGCCCCCCGGATTCCCTGACTTTCCCTTCTCAAAGGCCATTGTTCTGCCTTGTTCTCAATAAGCCGCGTTATTTTCGACTTCCCACGCGACAGACTCAGTGGATTGAGTTTCCAGTCCGTAGTTCGCTGCAACAGTGAGCTGCTTGCGCTCTGTCACGTTCGCTGCTGATCGAATGGCGTTGTTGGTTGCAGTCACAGCGATGCTTGCAGATGCGGCGGCGGTTACTGTCGTCCAATCTGTAAGGGTGACTCCTGTCGTCAGGCAATCGACGCGGTACTTGATGGACGTGGGAACAGATGCAGCCGAGGTTGCCCTATCCCTGAAGTACGCAGTGGCAGTGAAGGCTGAACCTTCCTTGACCTTGGGCCGTGGGATCTGAATTTGTACCTGGTCAGTCATTAAGGGTTAACCATAGGGCGTGAAGGGTGAATTCTTCCTCTTCTTCCGCTGCTTTGAGTTCGCGTTCAAGGGCCATCAAAGCCCACTCTGTCTGCTTCTGTGCGGCCTTCTCTATCGCCTTCAGCACTCTTGGGCTTAGTTCGCCATCCGTTTTTGACGACGTGTAGGCTTCCACCAAGCTAGAAAGCCGCGCCAACTCCTCGCGCCTTGCGTCCTGCCGTTCCTGTTCTTGCAGGAGAAGGGCAATCTCTCGGGCCTGCGCATCTGCTATCCGCTCCCGATCGTCTTCTAGATCTTCAAGTTCCCTGCGTCTGCGGCGTCTTCGCTCCCGCTCTGCTTCGTACCTGACCCACCAGTAGCCACCAGAGGGGGTCGGGCCGGTTGATTCGCCCTCTGTGACATAGATAATCGTCCCCGCGGTGGCGGTTACCTCAATACCGGTCAGGGCGATCGTCAGGTCGCCAGCCACCGAATACGTGACGGTTCCCGCATCAGCCGCGACTGCCTGTCCTACAATCGGTATGGCGATGTCGGGGACGACCGTGCCCGCACTGACAGTGACGGACTGCCCGCTGGCCGGGATGCCCATAGCGGGCGCTACGGTGCCCGTAGAGGCTGTTACCGACTGTCCGACGAGGGGAATGCCGAATGCCGGTACAAGCGTCCCGGCGGAGGTGGTGACCGCGATGCCCGAGAGTGCAATCGTGAGGTCCGATGCTGCCGAATACGTCACCGTCCCGGCTGAGACCGTGACCTCAATGCCACCCAGCGGGATCGCAAAGTTGGCTACCAGCGTCCCAGCGCTTCCTGTGACCGCTATGCCTGTCAGGGGGATAGAGAACGTGGGGACGAGAGTCCCGGCTGATGCGGTGACGGCAATCCCGACGAGGGGGATAGCAAACGCCGGAACCGGAGTGCCCGCGGTGGCCGTTACCTGGATGCCGGAAAGGGCAATCGTCAGGTCAGGACTGGCCCCCGTAGGGGCCACCATGTCACGGTCGAACCATTGCTGAATAATCAGGGACACGGGTTACCACCATTCCCGAACATCAACCCCCATCGACATCCCGCCCCATCGACGGTTGCGCCTGATTTTCCGTGGCGTCACTAACGTGACCGTTGCGATCTTCTCTTTGAAAATGACACAAGCGGAGCTGTGGCTGACGTTATTCAGGGCCGTAAAAGTGGCCGCGACACTAGCCGTGGAGGCTATCCGTTTACTTTCAAATCTGCCGCTTCCAGCGCCGCCCAAGGTCCAGCCGGTGCCATCGCTCGTAAAACCAGTTCCAGCGGCAGGTGTCGATGTGCCTAAAATATTGAACGACAACCCGGACAGCAAAATAGGTTGCTGCGAGATGGACGTTGCCAAGCCGCTTGTCGTTAAGTCTGTGGTGATGCTGGGAGTCTGTTGGTTCTGGATTGGCGACGTTGCCGCGCTATCCGAGCCTGACGTATCGCCAATCTCTTTGAGGCACAGCGCCCTGAAGTCAGTAGTTGCGCTGAATGTCGCCGTAACCGTTACAACTCCGGCTTGCACCCCGTCAGCAACGAAATGAGCAAGCCCCTGCAGGTTTGTGGCGTCGTTTGCGAGGCCAAGGTAGCGCCACGGGTATGTGGGAACAGAAGTGACGCCAGTGGTACTACTAATAGTGACGCCAGCCGTAGAATCCCACGCAACGTAAACATCAATAGAATTGCCGTTGCTGGCAACCGTGATGCTTCCGACGATTGTTGTGGCGTTAACTCCGGAGCCAACGCTGCTTTCTACTACTTGCAGGACCGAGATGGTCATACCGACCTCTCAGTTGTCCGTTTCCCAAATCCTCAACCACGAACCCGCTTTCACGATCAAGCCGGAAGCCACCGTGACTTCAGAAGTAGCGCGGATCGCAAACGTACCGTCAGCAGAGGGCACAATGTAGCCGGATAGGATGCCCATCGTAACCGCAACAGATCCAGTAGTTTGGGCGGTAGCAGCCGTGTCCCTTGCCGTAACGCTGCCTGCTGAATGCACCGATGCCGTAACGCTTGCCGTCACCGTATCAATGGTTGCAATAATGAGCGTTGTCGGTGCAGCGCCAATGTTCACGCCAAACTGCGAGCCGGTCGTAGTCGCGTTGTTGATGTGGTACAGGTGCGCTTCAAAACAATACCGCTTGCCAGACTGTAGCGGCGTCGTCAGGCCCGTCACATCCGCAAAAGTCGCTGCCGTCGCAAACGTAACGTCCGCAGTAACTACCAGCTTTCGGTCTATCTTTGTTGACGGTGCCTTGGGAACGCCGTCCGAACCGTACAGGGTCCAGACCCCTAGCTCGTCAAATATCAGCAACTCCCCGGCCAACAGCGTGCCGTTCCACAAATTAGCGACGTTGGTGCCATCTGTTACTTGAACCGTACACGCGCAGGACAAACTCGCGTGGTTGTTGTAAATCGAAATTTCTTTGATGTTTCTGACAAGAGTCGATCCCGGCGCGGCAACAATCGTGGTCGTCGTTGCGGTCACGATTGACGCAAGTGGCCCAAGATTTGGAATGATCTGGATGACAGGCGGAGCGGCATCGCTCGCGTCCATAGCTGACACCATCACCTCAATGTCGGCAGCAGCGCCAGTGACTAGCTGTACCAGATCAGTTGTGCCCCTGAGGATTAGCATTACGCGAGCCTGATCAGGCCAGTGGACGAGTCATTCGTTGGCATCGTGAACGACAGTACGCCAGCCACGATGGTCTGAGATCCGAACGTGAACACGCCGAAGCTGCGGTTAGTATCCGTGGTGCTGTAGATCATCAGCGCGTCAAATGCCGCAATGCTCACCGTGCTGAATGAGATCGTAGCGGATGGAGTCCAGAACGCCGTCGTGCTGGTCAAGCCCGCCGTGTTGGCGTTGGTGACTGCGACACCACCTGCGCTGTAGCCAGTACCGGTCGCTTCGCCTGTCGCCGTATAGGCGGCGTTGGTGCCATTGGTGGTTGAGGCCGTAAAATAAAGCGCGGCCTTGAGGGTTTTGCCGTCAGTGACGGTGCCCAAGCCTACCTGTTTCAGAGTGCCGGAAATCGCATTCGTATTTGCCATCAGCCGAAACTCCCTACTTCAAGCGTGATTTCTCTACCCTTCAGGGCGACGTTTGCAGAGCGATGCACGAGCTGCACGCCCTCCCAGAATTCGATCCAGTGAACGTCCGCGTCGGGGTACTGATCGACGCCCGTCCGCTTTTCAAGGAGCGCCTCATCGGCCTGCTCGATTCCGTTGCCGCGATCAACTGCAATCACTGTGCTAACTCCAAAAAAAAGGGCCTCGCCATTGGGAGGCCCTTAAGTTCGCGCTATGCGAACGAGGGGGAAAATGACCCGCTAGGGTTGCAACCTAACCGCCGATCAGCTCACGGACGGTCTAGCGGGGTTAACTCAAGAGCCGCCGATCCAGCCAGCAGGTTAGTCGGCTGGGGTAATGACCCGAGTCCGTTGGCGTGGGGTTGCGTGTGCTGGTGGCGGCAAATCGTAAGCATAAAAAAAGCCGCCTTTAGGCAGCTTCTATGCGGAATAACGGATTCTGATTGCTAGATACCATTTCTTGTCCCACGCTGTCAAGCTCAATATGTACATGCCACTCAGCTTGCTCCAATAGCCTAGAAGCCGTTGATTTACTTGCACTAATCTGAATCGCACAGTCACGGATGCTGTATCTTCGGCAGTAGCGGAATATCAAAATCTCTTTTTGCGCGGTCGGCGCCCGCCTCACGATGGCCTCAACCTGGGTTACTTCGATAGGCGGTTCCGGTTCATTCCCTCCCCTGCCGACGACTGAGCGCCAGAATGCGGACATGATCGGGTAGCCCTGCACTTCGTAACTGGACCACCTGCCCCATTCCTTGAGGCGGATACGTGCGTAGGTCAGGATTTGGCTCATGGTTTCATCCCGTCAGCTATCAGCCCAATATTCGCCAGCGCGTACCCGACGAACACAAAGGCCATGCCGTCCCTGCCGTCCATCCAGTAGCTAACCGCGACCCCGATGTAGATCAGCGTCACGAAGGCAAGCAGGGGGCCGCTCATGCTTGAGGCCCGTGACCTGACGGGAAAGCCAGCACCTTGCCCTTGCCCATCACCTGAGCCTTCCATTCGTCGTATGCCTGCCTGCGCTCTTGGGACGTTAGAGCTGGGCCAGACGAGTCCGCGGCTGAAAGCTGTATAGCAGCGATCTCATCTTTGAGCTGTAGTGCCCTCAGCCGGTTCTGCTGCCCTCTCTGAATCCGTTTCACGTCGTCTGAAAGGATTTCACGGATCACGGCTGGCTCACGATCGACTGTGAACCGGGCGCGAGCTGTGCGGTCGTGGTAGTGGCAGTCAGCGCAGCAATACAATCTGGGGTTCTTGGCATGGAACTCAGGAATTGAGCAATCAGGATTCGCGCAACGAAGCACCAGCATCTGTTTGCGATATGGCGTCTTCTCGACCTTTGGTTTTTGTTGGTCCATGATTATTTCCTCGAGCCTGTTATCTACATACGCACTACGCATCACTCAGCCCCCGCGTACCTTTGCCATTTGATGCACGGATACCGCGCATCCTTGTTCCACAGCACGCATCGCAGACTCGTTCCGGTCCATTGCGACCAGTGGCAGGTCTTGCAGGTCATGCCAGCGAGATCGCCACGGTGATCGCGATAACAGCGACCAACAGACCCGGTGCAATCCACCAGCCGGATGGCATCGGTTCAGGCTCCTTGGGGTGCGTGCGGTTGTACTCGCGCAGCTCGCGCTTCAACGCCGCGTAGGTCTTGGTGCCGGGTCTGTGTTCTGTTACTTGGTATTCCATATCGCCTCCCGTATCCATTTGATTGCATCTCCTGACTTGATCTGCTTTCCAGTCACCGGAATCAGTCGGTATCCGTAAACGGCTGCGAGCGATGCTTTTTCGCAGTCCCTCGAAATGCCCGCCCCTGTCGAATGCGATCCAACCGTCCATACAGCGCCTTGGCACTCCACCAGCAACCGATGCTCAGGAAAGCCAAAATCAAAGCGGAACTTACG
>Ga0209190_1000297_pt1 | contig 36291 bp, 50 predicted proteins | sample M_140205_XF_Meta_FD_187315 | JGI IMG/M metagenome (GOLD analysis project Ga0209190, IMG submission 187315) | Freshwater microbial communities from Lake Montjoie, Canada to study carbon cycling - M_140205_XF_MetaG (SPAdes) (version 2) | ecosystem: Environmental > Aquatic > Freshwater > Lake...
CGCGCAGCAAGACGAACGCGATGCCGCCGCAGAGTTCCACGCGGCGCAGCTCGACCCACTGCCGGGCCTGAATCGCGCCGTTCTCGCTCGCTTCTCCGGTCGGGTCAATGCCGCAGTCCCACGCGCCGGGGCCTGCGTGCGTCTTGGCCTCGATGGCGATGTGGACCCCGCGCGAGGTGTGGCCGGTGAAGTCGACGCCCTGGAAGCCGTCCCACGCGGCCCGGAAAATATGCCGGCCGCGGGGGTCCTTCGACACCTTGCCGAGCACTGCAATCGGCGCACCGACCCGGCGAACGTAGGCACGGCCCTCGGCCTCAAGCGTGCGGTGGTAGCTGTCAAGCGCGAGCTCGAACGCCTCCCCTGTCGCGCGTGCGGTGCGTCCGGCATGCGAGCGGGCGGCTGCTGCGAAGTCTGCGGCGAGGCCGGTCACTGCTTGCCCTCCCGTTGCGCCAACCCCGCGAGGTCGTCACGCTGCGTCTGCACCGCGCGCAAGACCTCGGCATCGAGGTCGCGGCCACTCTCGACCACGGCGCGCAGGGCGTCGAGCTCTGCGAGCATGCTCAGAATCGTGCGGTACTCGTCCACCGTCGGCGGCACGTAGGGCACGCAGAAACGGTCCGCGTGGCCCTCGTCCAGCACGCAGACGAAGCCGGTCCAGTGGCCGTCGACCTTCGTCCCAGGGCAGCGCTTCACCATTGCGCGTCCTCCTCAGGGACCATGCGCACGAACGGACCGAACCGCTCGGCTTCTTCGATAGCCATCGCGTCGGCGCCGAGGCTTCCGTGGTCGCCGGTGCGCTTGTCGGCCGGGTCGTAGAAGCACGTTGCGGCCTGCGTTCCGCGCAGCCAAAGCGCCCCACCGACGTCGAGGAGAAAGTCCCCGGGTTTCGCGTCTGCGAGCTTCATGCCGACACCTCCATCCGCTCCACGTTGACCGGCCCGACGTACTGCCGGCCGGTGATTGCTCCGACGCACACGCCGCGACCGACGGGCCAGCGGGATTGCTCGCGCGCCTCGGCTGCCATCGCGGCCCGCGGTGCCGAGTCATTGGTCTTGAACCGCAACCGCTCGCGCCGAGTCTCGACCATCGACGCGACCGCGGGGCTGTAGGCGGCCTGGGGCTTCTCCACGCCGAACCGCTCATACACGGCAGCTTCAATCCAGGCCGTGCGCGACCCGCTGACCGCCACGTCAAGCCGGACAAGCCATGCAATCGGGACGTACACGCAGAGGTCGTGCGCACCATCGCGGCGGGCTCGCCCGAAGTTCTGCGGCGTCTCGCGCGCCTCGGGCAGTTCCTCGCCCGTCTTCCTGCGGAATGCGTCGCGGATGATGCGCCGCAGAAGCGTCGCCGCGCTCACGTTCTCGGCGTCGGCTGCGGCGATGGCGAGGCCGCGCACTGCACAGAGCCGCAGCTTGACCGGCGCCATTGCGCCCGTGTCCGCGTTGTCTTTCAGGCTGCGCGCTTTGAGCCGGAGTTGTTCAGTCGTCCGCGACAGCTCGCCGGCCGGGGCGCCGGCTGCGAGCCATGCTTTCAGCGCGGCGGCACACGTCCGACGAATGCCCGCTTGCGTGCCGCCGACCAGCGCAACCCATGACGTCTGGATGTACAGAAGCACCTCCTTCGGTGCGTCGCCGGTCTTTGCCGACCACGCGCGGTGACGGTCGGTCGTTGGCGGCAGCGCGCGCCCCTGCTGGCGTTCATGCCACTCCAGGGCAACGCGGACGCCGGCGGACAGCGCCAGGTCTGCGGCCCTGCAGGCGTCAATGAGCGCGGCGAGCGTCGCCTTGTTCGGTGTCACTCGGATTTGCATGGTCACCCATCCCTGCGCCGGTAGATGCTCCACCGGGCGCGAGTTTGAATCATGTGTGCGCGGTCTTCTGCCGCGCACCGTGGGTCTGTCGGTGGGTTGTATTCAGCGCCTGGCCGCTCACCCTTACGCCCCAAACTATGACACAAACGCTTCAATTTGTCCACCGCGTCACCGTTCAGGCTGATGGCCATGGACCCGCCGCAGCCCACCTTCGTCTCGCGCTGCACGATGCCCGCGGCTTCGAGGCTGGCGAGCGCGTCGACACGTTGAAGAGTTCGGCCAGTTCGTCGGACTTTCCGGCGCGCGGGCTGGCGTCGATGGCGAGGATCATGGCGCGCTCCAGGTCGGTCAAGCGCGCGTGCTCGACCAGGGTGGCAAGGGGTGTCACGCGACCCCCTGCGCCCGGCGCAAACCGGCGCACTGGATCTCGACGGCCTCGCCATTTAGCTTGGTCAGTTTCGCCTGAGCCACCCTTACGCCGTCAAAATCGCGCTGATGGTGCGCGGCCAGAAGCTCTCGACTCATGTGCACGCGCTGCCGCTGATTCTCAAGCAGGGCAGCCATGGTATCGAGTTCAAAAAGATCCATCCCGGTCCCTCCATGTGTTGCGGGCGGCGTCGAACACGCAGAGCGCGGTTCCGAGCGGCCCGAGTCTGTTTTTGCGGACGATGATTTCGGCGTGCGTCGGGTCTGCGGCCTCCTCGCCGTTCATGCCCGGGCGATAGAGCATGAGCACCACAGACGCGTTGTGCTCCCCGCGGCTTGACTCGCGAAGGTCGGCGCTGACTGGACGTTTGTCCGACCGCTGCCCGCCCGCACGATTGAGCTGTGCCCCGGCGATGACCACGATGCGGTGCCGCTTGGATAGCTCAAGCAGGCCGTCCGCGACCTCGGCGACCTCCTGCTCCCGGCTGCCGTGCTTCCCGCTCGCGCGGACGAGCTGCAGGTAGTCCACGACCAAGACGCCGATTCGCTCCGGGTTGCGCTTGACGTGCCGGCGGATCTCGCGGTCGAGCAAGCCAACAGTCAAAGCCGGCGCATCGAGGATGGACAGCGGCCACTCGGCGATGCGGTGCGCGCTCCCCACAACCTGCGTCGTCTCGTCGCGGTCGAGGTCGAGCCGCTCCAGCTTCCGACCGTCCACGCGGGCGACGTTGCACACGACACGCTGCGCGATGGCCTCTGCAGGCACCTCGGCCGACGCGTAGAGCACCGCAGCCCCCGCGATGGCCCCTTGCACCGCAGCGAAGGTGAGGAAGCCGGTTTTGCCGTGCCCCGGGGCGCCGCCGACCAGGTACAGGTGACCGGGCCGGTAGCCGTCGACCAGGTTGTCGAGCTTGCTCAATCCAGTCCGCACGTACTGCCGTTCAATCGGCGTCGTCTGCCGGGCCTTGAAGTCCGCGAGCATGAGCTTGACAGCGCCGGAGATGCGAATGGACGTTGCCCCGCTCGCCTTGTCGCCGACCGCGAGCAGGCCCTCGACGATGCCGTCCGCGACCTGAGCCGCGGCGTCAGTGTCGTCGCTGGCGGACTGGCAAGCGGCGAGGCCGGCGCGGCAGGCTTCTTCAATGCCCCGGAGGCGGGCGGCGGTGCGGACCCGTTTCGCGTGGTGCGTGACGTCCCGAGCCCCCGGCGCGTTTGTCTCGAGGTCGACGAGCCACTGGAGCGCGTCCGCGTCCAGCGCAGACCCGCCCGACTCGCGATTCCACGCCGCGCCGCCCATGGTCGTGGCCACGGTCACGACGTCCACGGGGTCGCCGCGGTGCACAAGCTGCACCATCGCCCTGAACGCCGACGCGGCTCGGGCGTTCACAAAGTCCTCGGGGCCGCAGTTGTCGGACGCCGCGTCGATGGCCTCGGCGCCGCCTGCGAGGCAGCACGCGATGGTCTGGACTTCTGCGAGTTCGGTTCGGTTCAGTTTCATACGCCAAGTTCCTCAAGCATTGCGGACGTCTCTTCTGGCGTTAGAGGCCGCCTGACCTGTTCATGCGGCGTGGATATGGGTTGCACCGTTTTCGCAACCCCTGCGGCCTGCTGAGGCCGCTTATGGTATTCTTCCGGTGCGGCGCGCTGCATCCATCGACCCGCGGAGATGATGATCTTGCCCATGGGCATCCATTGACCGGATGCAGACTGCTTCGCCTGCCGCAACCCGTATTCGATTCGTGCCAGCGAGTAGCCGGCTTGAAGCCATGATTCGAGGGTGTAGACCTCAGGGCAGACGCCGAGGACGGAAAAAGCGACGCTGGCAATCGGGAGGATTGCGTCGTGCGCCGGGTGGCCCTGGATTTTCGTCTGCACGTCGTCATGAGCGGACTCGGCCACGGTCGGCGCCGGTGTTTCAACCGCACGCACGCGCGTAGCCTCTACTTCATCACCGTCTTTCTTCTCTGCTCTGCTCTGCTCTGCTCTACCGTTACCGCCGTTACCTAACGTTAGTAACGGTCGGTAACTGTTACCTGGCGTTACCGTTTCCCTTGATTGCTCCTGCGCGCGCTTCCGTTCCTTGAATCGCCTCTGCCTCTCTGCGTTCGTCGGGTCGCCGACGTGGCGCTCCCAATCTGGGCAGGCCCATCCGCAATCCGTCGACACGAGCAGGCCGGCCGACTTCAGCCGCTCAATCATCCCGGCCGCTTCGGCTTCAGTGAACACCTCGTCGTGGTCGTCCGCAGCTCGCCACGGGTCGAGGTCCGCGTCAGTCGCGAACCCGTCCCCGTCTTTGAGGCGACAGAGAATCCAAGGCCAGATTGCGCGAGCGCGGGCCTTGCGCAATCTGGCGTCTGCGTGGGTGTCCTGATAGAGCTTCAGCCAATACGACACGAGCGCCCCACGCTGAAAACGTTCCCGGCTTTCCGCGCGCGGCCGGTGCGCGCCACATCCCTGACTCCGGAAGAATTTCCGGCCTTGTCAGTGCGGACCCCTGCCCGTCGTTGCTGACGGGTCGGGCAGAGCTTCACGGCTTCGACTTGAACCATTCTCGGAGCTTCACCGGGTCGAGCCCGAGTAACTCCGCGATGCGCTTGTTCGTCTCAACGCGCGGGACCGAGCGACGCGATGCCCACTTGCTGATAGCGTTCGCGGTCGTCCCTAGCGCATCGGCCAATGCGGCCCGGTTTTTGCCGTTTGCCGCACACCATATTTCGATTTGTTCGTTGAGCATGGGGCAACCGTAAAGAAGCCGGCGCCGCACGTCAATAGTAAAAGTGTGCTAAAAAAAGACTACGAAACGACTTGCGCAAAGAATCTGCCCGGCGTACCTTCATCCCACAACCGGCGCACAAGACGCCCAATGCAAAGGAGATGGAGATGGACCGAGACAATACAACCGTCAGACTTGAGCGCCGAGTCCGCAAGCTCGTCCGCGTCAATCGGCTGCTCGTCCTGCAGCGCGACAAGGCCCTGCGCGACATCGTGCGAGCGTCAATCGAGGTCGACAACGTGCGTGACCTGCTCTCCGACCGCGGCCTGTGCGACCACTGCCGCCGCGCGCTGCGTGACGCGGCCCGGGTGGAGTTGGCCGCATGAGCGCCGACGCCATCATGAGCAGCCTTGAAGGCGGCCGAATTGAGCGCATCCGCTGTGACCTCAAGCGCGCCGAGCAACTGCTCGACGACCGCCAGTTTTACGCGCTGACGCTCGTGCTGACCGGGCTTGTGGACACTGCCGTCGCCGCCCTCAGTTCTGCGAAGTTCAAGGACGGGCAGGACGCCATGGAGCGCATCTGCGGCAACGGAGACGCGGCATGAACACCACTGACATCGACCAGCGCATCGGCCGAATCGCTGCCCGGCTCGACATGCTTATCGGCCACAACAGCAAGGCCCGCCGCGCCGGTGACACGCTGACCGCGGTGGAAGCCCAGGCCGTCGCCGCGACCGCCGCGTGCATCGCCAACGAGGCCGCGGCCATCGTCTGCGAGGCGATGCGCGTGGCCCCAGGTCTGACCGAGCGCGACTTTAAGGACGCCTACGAGCAGGGCCGCCGAGATGGGGCCGAGTACGACGTGCAGGTGCCGGCATGAGCGCGCGCACGCTCGAATCCAACTCGGCCGGGCGCATCGTGGCCGATGTGCCGTTCGGCAACTACCGCGCCGCGGCGGGAGTCAACGTGTCGAGCTTGAAGGAGTTCAACTGCTCCCCGCTGCACTACAGGCACGCAAAGGACAACCCGAAGTCCACGAGCTCGGCCATGGCGCTCGGGACGGCCGCTCACTGCGCCACGCTGGAGCCCGCGCGCTTCTCTGCCGAGTTCGTCACGTGGACCGGAGGCATCCGGCGCGGCAAGGATTGGGATGCCTTCAAGGCAGACGCCGAGGCAGCCTGCCGCGTCGTGTTGATTGAAGACGAGCACGCAACCGCGCTCGCCATCGCTGCGGCCGTCCGCGGCTGCCCCGAGGCCATGGTGTACCTTTGCCACGGTCACGCCGAGGTGTCGATGGCCTGGCACGACGCGGAGACGGGGACGGCCTGCAAGGGCCGCGTGGATTGGCTGACGGCCATCGACGGGTGTGACGTTGTGGTCGGCCTCAAGACCACGCGCGACTTGCGCCCCCGCAAGTTCGCCGCGCAAGCCGCGGACCTCTGCTATCACTGGCAGTGGGCGTTCTACTGCGACGGTTTCCAGGCCATCACGGGGCGCCTGCCGGCCGTGGTCGAAATCGTGGTCGAGTCTGCCGCGCCCCACGCGGTCGCGGTGTACCGCATTCCCGAGCATGTGCTCGAGCGAGGGCGACAGGAGTACCGAGCGGCCCTGGCGACGCTCGCGCAGTGCGAGGCGTCAGGCAGCTGGCCCGGCCCCGTCGTGGGCGAGGTGGAGTTTGATTTGCCGGCGTGGGCCTACCCCGCCGACGAGATGACCATCGAAGACGCAGGAGGCGAAGCGTGAGCAACGACAACGACGACATCACCCCTTTGCTGGCCGCGAAGAGCGACCAGTTGAACGCGGACGACTTGATTGCCGGCCCTGTGACCGTGCGAGTAGTTTCGGCGCGCATCACGGGCGGCATGGAACAGCCGGTCACGGTCGAGCTTGACGGCGGCCTCCGGCCGTGGAAGCCGTGCAAGACGACGATGCGAGTGCTGGCCGCGCTTTGGGGTTCCGCCCCGTCCGCGTGGGCCGGGCGCCTCGTTCGCCTGTACCGCGACCCGACCGTCAAGTACGGCGGCGTCGAGGTCGGCGGAATCCGTATCAGCGGCATGAGCCACATCGACGGGCCGAAGAAAATCACCCTCGCCGCGAGCAAGAAAAGCAAGGTCGAGCACCGCATCGACGTGCTCAAGGACGAGCCCAAGCGCACGCAGCCCCGCGCCGTGCAGCAGGACGACGCGCCGGCCCCGGGCGCCGACGACTACCGCGCGTCCGTGCGCGCCGTGCTGCGCGAAATGAACTGCGACATGGTGGGCTTCCTCGAGTTCTGCGAGGCGAAGACGGGCAAGTCCCCCGGCCCGCCCGAGACGTGGAGCATCAAGACCGCGCAGTACCTCGCGGGCAAGGTGCGCGGCGAGTGGGCGGCGGACCTGCGGACGTACCTCGCGCCGCCCCCGCCCGTGGAAGACGACAACCCCTTTGACGGAGATGCGGCATGAGAAGCTACGACAACGAACTGCCGGACAGCGCGACCATCTCTGATCGGCTCCACTGGTACGCGGCAAACTACATGGTGATGATGGAGCGGGCCAAGAGATGGGACTTCCTCAATGCCCGGCAGAATTCCAGGATTCAGGAACTCGGGGACCGAAATGAGGAACTGGTCGAGCAAGTCGCGGTGCTGCGCGTGGAGCGCGACCGGATGTACTCTGCGATGAAAGCGGCCGGCGTCAAGTGTGATGACGGAGATGCGGCATGAGTTGGATCAATTACACCATGGGGCCGCGCGTGACCATCGGCCCCGGCGACTTCAACCCGCCGGACGATAGCCGCGACTACTACCGCGAGCCCGAGACGGAAACAGTGTGGAAGCGCGCCGGTTACCGCATCGTCGCCGACCGGCTCTGTGTGGTCGAGACGGCCGTGACGGTCGACACGAAGACGCGCGAGGTCGTGAAGTACGGCCGCAAGCGCAACCTGCCGATTGCGAGTTGCTTCCGGGCCGGACCGACGCAGTACGCGCGGAAGCACCCCCGGAGCGGCCCGAAGCTGGTGGCGTGGATGGACGCGCACTGGGGGCCGGCATGAGCGGCGAGCGAGCACTCTTCATCGTTGCCGTGTTCGCGTCCGGATTCGTCTCGGCTGTCCTGGTCGGCGCGCGCAACGGCGACCAGATGGCCGACCGCGAGGCCGGCATTCTGGATGCGTGCGACGAGCTCGCGCGCTTCGACCGGGCCGACTGCATGCATCGGCTCGACACGATGGCCTCAGCGGTGCATGCGCTCGGCGACCGCTGCGTTTTGGCGGTGCCGCCGGGCGAGAATCTTCGGGTCGCGCGGATGCCGCGGGGGGTGATGCCGTGACGGGCCGATGCTGGGAGTGCAGCGAAGTAGGTGACGTCCACGAACATCACCCGGTCCCTGTTTCGCGGGGCGGCACGCGGACGATTCCGCTTTGCGAGTCGTGCCACGGAAAGGCGCACCACAAAAACGGAGCGATGAGCACGTCTGCCCTGATCCGTGACGTGCTGCAGGCAAAAAAGGCCCGCGGCGAAAAGGTGGGCGGCCGGCAGGCGTACGGGGCTGCAGAGGGCGTCGACGATGCGCGCAACGAAGCCGAGCGAGCCATCCTTGATTGCGTCCGCGAACGGCGCGCAGCGGGCCTATCCATCCGCGCCATTGCCGACGAGTTGGCCAGCCTCGGACATCGCACCCGCCGGGGCGGATACATTGCACCGACGCAGGTTGCGCGCATCGTCCGCGAGTCGTGTGCCGCATGACCCCCGGCAGCCGGGCAGTAATCACCCGCGGCGCCCGGGTGGAGCTTTTCGCCGTGGTCGAGCGCATCGCCGGAGCCTGTCGCGACGTCATCCTGACCGACGTCCGCAACACGGCCGGGCGGCAGATGATGACCACTGGGTTCCGGTGCGCGTTGCCGCTGACCCTGCGCGCGAAGGGGCGCTTGGGGACGGTCATCGGGTGCGGCGGATACGGGGGCCAACTGAAAGTCGAGGTCGACGAATGGGACCACTGATGGCGCGGCCTGCAAATCGACCGCATCTGTAAATAAAATGTTTACACAGGGCATGGGCTCAGTTATTCTTTGTTCATGAACGGCGCCGAACGAAGCGCCCCAACCGAAAGGCAAGACGATGGAAGAAACCACCCACGAGTACGCTGCGAAGAACGGCAAGACCTACATCATCCGCGTTTACCACGAGGTCGACCGCGGCCTCTGCTTCGCCAGCGCGCGCCTCGGCCTCACCAAGTTCAATACCGAGATGAACGAGACGGGTGACGTCGATGCGGTCATCGCCGAGATTCACGCGCTGGCAGACGAGGGCGGCGCCAGCATCCCCGAACGTGGCCGCGTCTGGCACCGCCAGCAGGGCAACCCCGCCAACTTCGCCGCCGCCTGAACCCACTGACGAGGCCCCGGCAGGGGCCGAAACCGCGCACGCGGTCTGGGATGCAACACACCGATTGAAGGGGACGAACATGACCGCCATGGACCTGATTACCGATAGCGTTGAACACGACAGCATCGTGACCGCCGACCACTCCGACGAGCTCGCGGAGGAATTCGAGATGCTCTGCGACGATTGCGTTTTGAACGGTGAAGTCTATGAGTTCTGGGGCGATACCCCGGACGGCGACGAGTGGCGCGTCCACCTCCGGGTGCGCGCGTCTGGTGACGCCGAATGACCACCAGCCGCCCAGGCCGCCCCACCAAAAACGCCGTCACCCTCACCCTCACGCCGTTCGGCGCCGCAGTCGTCGCGGCCATAGACGCCCGGCGGGCGGGCCTGCGCGAAGGGCCGCGGTCCATGTCCGACCTCGCGCGCATTCTCGGCATCCTGCGGTCGACCCTGCACCTACAACTGAGCGGCTGGCGCCCGATGCCGGCCGAAGTCCTCGCCGCGATTCGTCGCGAGCTGCCGGAGATTCAAGATGGATGAGGCCGAAGAGAAAGCCCGCGCCCTGCTCGCGGCGGTCGATGCAGGGGAAGTCCCGATGTCCGACGCCGCAGACCTGACGAAGGCGCTGGCCCAATCGCTCATGCTGCTCGCGGCCATCTGCGACGCGCTCGCGGCCGAGAGTCAGCGCGCCGACCTCGCCAGGATGGACGCCGAGCGCGAAGCCCTGCGCGCCGAGGTCGAGCGATTGAAGGCGCGCGGGCCGTCTGCTACAGCGCCTTGACGGCCGCCGCGAGCTTCACCGCGGCTCGCTCCAGTTCGGCCGCCTCCACGGCAACCCCACGCGACGCAGGGGCCGCTACGGAGCGCGCAGGCCCCGGAGACGCAGGCGATGGGGCCGGCATGGACGACGGCATCGGTGCGCAGGCCGCCGACAGGCTACCCGCGACGAGGCAGGCGAGAAAGCAACGCATCGATTTGACCTCTCACGGCAGCAATCGCCGCCTCAAGCCGTGCCTGCGCAACGGCGTCATCGGTTCTTTTCATGGCGTCTGAGTCGAGCCGGGCGCGCTCTGCGTCAAGGTGCGCACGGAGCGCAACGTTCAAGGCTGCGACGTCGCCACGCACCGCGTCGAGCTGCGCGTGGTCGAGCGCCACGTCCCGCCACAGCAGGAGCGCCACGGCGAGCGCAGGCATGCCGAGCGCCCCGACGAGTCTCCAGGCGAGCCCGAGCGCCGCCGGCGCCGGTGCATTCTGAGCCATCACAACCCCCGACCGGCTAGAACGCCGAGAACGAGCCCCGCTGCAGTCCCCACCGCGACAAAGGCCCATGTGGGCGCGGTCCCAGACGCAATGCTGTCGAGTTCCGCAGAGCACCCACGAGCGGCGCGGGCAACCTGCCCGGCCGCGATTGAAAGTTCCGCGTCGTCGTCCGCGTGCGTCAGAGGGTAGGCGAGCACGGCGTCCGGCAATGAACACCCGGGCCAAAGGACGACTGACTCGCCGCGCGTGGGCAGCGACGGGCAGGCGTAGACCGCGAGCCCGAGCACGACGGACGAGAGGGTCACCGCCGCTCCTGTGCGCGCTCGACCGCCTCAGCAGCTTCACGAGCCTCCCGGGCGATGCGAGCGCGACGGACGCGCGCCACCTCGGCACGCTCGTCAGCGTCGAGGGCGAGGCGAACCAAGGGCCAGAAGATGCGGCGCAGGATGTCGATCGTGGTCACGTGGACGACCCCGGCGGCGAACTGCGCCCCGCCACGGTGCCGAGGATGGCCGCGAACGTGCCGCCGAGGGCCACAAGGTCGGAGCCGGTGAGCTTGCCCGCCACTGTGCCGACGACGCCGAGAATGGTCAGGCCGAAGACCGCAGCGAGGCCAACGATGGCGGTGCGACTCCATCGGTCGCGCGTGAGCAAGCGCACAGGCCGCATCGTGCCGGGGGTGGGCTCGTCGCTCATCAGAACGACCTCGCCCGCTCGCGGTACTCGACAGGGGCCTCGTTGACGCCGTTCGAGCGGACCCAGATGCCGCCGATGCACCCGGCGGTCACAATGGCGCCCGTCGTGCGACCGATGGTGAATCGACCCGCGCTGACCGCCGCTTCTGCAGTGGCAGACTCGAACGTGTAGAGCTTGATGCGGCCCGAGTAGAGTTCGCACGTCTGCGTGGTGCTCAGACCGTAGTAGCAGCGCAGTGTCCACATGACCCATCGGGTCGTGTATTGCAGCGCAGGCACAGTCACGACCGCTTCGTTCATGCGCAGCGGCGTAGTGGTGCCGCCCATGGTGACTTTAAAGAGCGCGTCAGTCGTGCCGATGCCGCTGTCAAAGGTCCACCCGAATCTCGACGTGTTGCCGTTGGGCGCCCATAGCAGGATGCGCGCCTCCCACGACGACGCCGACGCGGCGCCGACGTTCTTGTAGATGCTCGACTCGCCGGACGCGCCGGACGGCGTGATTGAGTAGCACGCCACGCCGTCGACCGTGGTCGATGCTGTCGCCGCGCTCTGCACGGCGGTCCATCCGTTCGCTGAGATGGGGTCGCCGTCTGCCGGCGTCCAGGTGTAGGTCCAGGTATCAGCGGCGTACCCTGCGGACGCCGCCACAAAGTCGCCGGTGGCCGACGCCGCGGCAGTGCCGAGCCCGGAAATCTGAGACGACGTAAGCCCCGTGAGCAGCGACCCGCCGACCGCGGGCAGTCCAGACGCGCCAAGGACGGGCACGTTGCCCGAACTGGTGCCGGTGTTCTTGGTCGCCGCAGTGCCGAGCCCAGAGACCTGCGACGACACGAGCCCCGTCAGGTTCGACCCGTTGATCGCCGGCAGCTTCGCCGACCCGTCGAGAACCGGCACATTGCCGGCGCTCGTCCCCGTGTTTGCCAGCGCCGCCGTCCCAATGGGAGATGCCACGGCGACCGGTCCTGCGCCCCCGTTCAGGGTCGACGCGAGTAGAGTCGACGTGTAGCCGGGCGCCGCGAACATCGCGGGCGTGTATGCCAGCAATCCGGCCCCCGCGACGGCCGCCGACGCATTCGCCGAGCTGGCGCACGCGATGCTGCCGAGCATCATCAACCCTGCACCGTTCTGAGTGATGCAACTGCCCGACGCCACCTGAAACGCGGCCATGGCGAGCGTCATGGCTCCGCTCGACGCCGAGGTCATCGAGCCCTCGACGTACAGAGCGCCTCCGACCTGCCACTCGACCGCCGAGCCACTGATGGTGATCGCCGTGCCGTACGTGGCATCCTGGAGGACGTTGTGTCCGGCCCATCGCACGCGGCCCGCTGAGTGCTCAAGGTGCGCGTTCGAGTTCGTGCCAGCGTCGATCGTGCTCAGGTCGTTCATGTAGACCACTGACGTGACACCAGTTTCCGACCCGCTGTTGTTTACTCGGATGCCCTTGCCGCTGCTCCCGAGGTACACGAAGACGCGGTCAAGGTGCAAGCTCTGCGGGCCGCTGCCGGTGAAATCAATGGCGTATGCTGCGGCCGGCGCACTGATTTGCATTCCTCGAATTGTCGTCGTGCACTGATAGAGCCCGATCGCGCACGCGCCGAAATTGACAGTCACGGTGCCAGAGATGATGGGCGTCCCGCGGTCCGTGCCGCCGACGCCGACGAGCTGCACGAACCGGGCAAGCGTCACGTTTTCGGAGTACGTGGCGGGCAGTACGTGCACTACGCGCTCATTACCCGAGGACGCGACGGCAGCGGCTGCCGTGATGGCGCTCGAAACCGTCGAGTAGGGGCAGCCGGACGGGCACACGACAAACTCAGTCGAACCGACAAGGTCACTCGTTGCCGAGTCGCCAAGCCCGAGGTTCGTCCGTGCGGTGCTCGGCGTCACGTCCGACAGGTTGTTCACCGCCTGGAGAAACGACATCGCCGAGTAGCCGGCCGCCGTCCCGAGGCCGGACACCTGAGACGACGAGATGCCGGTCAGGTTCGACGCATTCACCGCCGGCAGGGTGGCACCCATGCCGAGGACGACTGCATTGCCGTTCGACGTGCCAGTGTTGACGGTCGCCGCCGTGCCGAGGCTAAGTGCGCTGCGGAACGCCGAGGCGTCGGTCACGCCGGTGCCGTCGCCCGAGACGCCGGAGCCCGCCGCGGGCGGCGTGTACCCGGAGCCGGCGATTGCCATCGACCCGCAGACCGCCAGCGCAAGGCCGGCCATGATGGAAAATCCGATGCGCATCACGTCCCCCATACCAGGGCCGCGGTTGTCGCCGCGGTGTGTAGAGTGCAGGTCACGGTGTAGGCGTTGGCCGCGCCGGTCATCATGGCGAGAATGATCGCGAGGCGCCTCACGGCGACTTCCTGAAATACCCGCACACCTGAACGGTGGTCGCGGCGGTCGCGTAGATGGCCACCGACTGCACCGACATGCCGCGGAGAGGCAGCGTCAGGGCCGCGCCGGACGCCACGCTCAACTTGTTGCCCGTGCCCGTGCCGCAGCTTGCGCCGGCGGCTTCGCAGACGTAGACCGCGGCGGACCCGGATTTGATGAGCAGTTCCGTCCAGTACAGCGACGCGGAGAGGACCGCCGAGCCCGTCTGCGATTCGAGGTCGACAGACGTGAGCGTGTCCCACCCTCCGCTTGCGGTCACGTCTTTGCAACCGTGATAGTTGCCGCGGATGTCTTGCGAGTCCTCGGCGCGGGCGAGACTCGCCAGAAAGAAGACGAGGGCGAAGACGACGAAGACGACGGCGGCGAGCATCCGATTGCGCCGCGCCCGATTGGCGAGAAGTTCATCCATTGGTGTGCTCTCCGATGTAGTCGCCCGGGAGTGGGCGGAAGCCGAAAATGAAACCCTTGGCGTTGGCGGTCGGCGCGAAAGGCCGCGTGCGCCGGATGACACCTTCCCCTTGGCCGAGGTTGCCGAGCTGCCCGACCGCGTTTCCCTCCGTGGTCGTGATGTACGCCCGTTCTGGGTGTGTCGCCTCGCCAACGGTGATGTGCTCGCCCCACTTCGCCCGGCCGACGCGACCCACGACCACGACGTCACCTGCGCGCACGTCCTCGGGGCGCGTGATGCGGCGCTGCTCGTCGAGGATGCACAGCCGGTGCAGGCGGTAGGTGGAGCCGAGCCCGCCCGCTTCCGGGGGCGACTTCTGCCGCAGTAGCTCCGGCCGCACGCCGCTCGAGATGAGGCAGAACGCGGCGAACGCCCCGCACCACTCGGCGTCTCCGTTCGCGTCGTAGTCGTCCGGCCGGGCGAACCCGCACGCGCGCAGGTACTCGCGAATCCGGTTCGGCGACCCCGCTGGCGGCTCGCGGATGATGCTTTTCCACTCTGCGAGGGCTGCCGCCAATGTCGCATTCCCGCGACGAGGGTCGAACGGCGTGAGCATGGCGGGCGTCGTCATGCTGCGGATTGTAGCGCGCGCACGCTTCGATTTGTAGACACACGGCGGGCGAGTGCCATCAATCGTAGCATGGTCGCAAGCGCGCCGAGGGTGCAGACTCCGCGCGCTAACCGATGACCTGGCCGGCGTCAGTGCCGAGCAGCCCATCAGAATCCGCGATGTATGCCCAGGTCCGTTGCGACGCCTGAGCCTGCCCGTAGATGCGCGCCGAGATGATGTCTCCGACGCTCGCCCCGTGGCCGACGATGGTCAAGGTGTTGCCTGAGACGCCGGTGACGGTCTTCTTGACGCGGTTCGCCCAGTCGCCCGGGGCGAAGATATTCACGACGTCACCGGCCTCGAAAGACGCCGCGTCGGCGCTGCTGTATGTGTCTGCATCGACCGTGACAGCGTTGACGCTCGGGACCGCAGTGACCACCGCGCTCTGCGCCCACCCGCCGACGTAGGCCGGGAAGGGCCGCAACTCAAGCTCCAGTCGATTCGACTCAAGGTCGCGCCTGAACCCGACCACGCGGCAGACGGTGCCGCTCGCGCTCGTCGTGGGGTCGATGCCCCGAGCGTAGGCCGAGGTCAGCGTGACGACCGACCCGACGCCGATTGCGATGGCCCCGGGCATGTCGGCGCGAATGGCGCACCGCCACCGGATTCGAGGTACGCCGACCCGGGTTCGCGCATCGGCGATGATTTCGGCCGCGGCCTGCGCCCGCCCGCCGACGCTCGTCACATGCACGCCGGGGAGGTCGATGACCAACGGCTGCCCCGAATCAGAGCCGGCCGCATTCGTCTCGACGGAGCACGACACGTTGACCTCTTCGGCCGTGTCGCCCGAGTAGTTCAGTTTGACCACGTAGGCGCGCACCGTCCGCCCGTCAATCTCCGTGGTCACCGGGTCGCGGCCGTTGCGCGCTTCGAGGTCGCTATCCGTGAGCGTCAGCACCGACGCCCGCACGTCGAGCGCGCCCATGGAGACGAGCGCCAGTTGCCACGAATCAAGGGAACTGTCGTAGACGCTCGCAATCTGAGCGCCCGACGCGAGCAGAAGCCCGGCGCACTGCTCGGCAATCGACTTGCCGCGGACCGCCTCGTAATCCTGCCCCATCAAAGGCCCCGGCGCCGCGAGCCGCGTGAAGCTCGCGAAGTCCACTGCGCGCGTCGGCAGGTTGCAGCCGATGGGCATCACGTCGTAACTCGCGGAGTTGTCGCCGTCACCCGTGCCCGAGACGAGCAGCTTGAGCATGTAGACGCCGGGGTCGGAGTCGTAAGCCGCGGCCACGACCTGCACCGACAGCGGCTGGTCGCTCGGCATCTGCACGATGGTCCGCTGATTGTCTGGGTTCACGACCGCGAACCAATAGACCGTCGCGCCCGTCTCCGGGTGCGACGCGCTTGTCGAACCGTTGATCCACATCCGCACCGGGTCGCCCGACCCGATGACCTCAATCTGCTGCTTGCTGCCGCCGCCCGTGTAGATGTCCGCGGAGAAAGGCCCGATGTAGGGCTCCCCGCTCTGATACCACCACGCGGCCGGGCCTTGGTGCATGTAGCGCTGCGATGGCGACACCGTTTCGAGCGATGTGATGTCCATGTCCCACGGGATGCTGCGACCGCCGGGCCGGTTCGCGGTCTTCTCGCCGCGCACGTCGTCCGCCGTCTCGCCAATCAGCCACCCGCCAACGCAGTGATTAGACCCGCGGAGCGTGGAGACTTCGGCTGAAGCTCCGTTCGGGCCTGCCGCCTGAACCGTCGCAATCAGCGCCCACGAGTCGCCGACCGGGGCGAGGCTGATGTGGGTCATGCGGTTTTGTCGGCCCGTGTCGTTAGGGTCCGCCCAGCACGCAATAACCGTCTGCCACGTCTGCGGCGTGTTGATCACGTCCATCAGGCGCCGAGGCCACGCTACCACCTGGTCAGCGGCTCCGGCAGGGTCGACGAGAACGAGCGGGCATCGCGTGGGGAATACCTTCCCGACCCGAGTTGAAATGAATGTCGGGTGGCCCGCTGCGAGCTCGTCCTCGACGAGCTGCGCGAGCGGGCTAAAGGCGCCAAACGACAGCACGGGGTTCGCCCACGCCGTCGCCGTGTCGTGCTCTGCCGTCGCCCACGAATGCCCCTCCCATTCAACAGTAGGCGTGCGCCCAATCGTGTCGAGCGAGTCCGCGGCATCCGCCCACAGCGTCACGACACCCGTTGCACCGTCTGCCGCGACCGCCCATCCCGGGAACCCTGCAAGGGAGATGCGCATGGAGAGGTCAAGCCGGTCGCACTTGCCCACGCGGAACTGGTGCGCGCCGCCCACGGACTTGGCGGTGCGGGCGAGGGGGCCGACGCCGAGCTTGTAGGCCGCTACCGCCGACATGGGGGCGATGCGCAGGGTGCACGTCGGCCCGTCGCACGTCGGCACGGACTCAATCACGCCCTCCCAATAGCACTCCCAATCAATCGGCACGCCTGCCCCGTCGAGCGCCGCGACGTGGATTGAGGCATGCCGCCCGCGCCACGTCGTCACGTCCGAGGTGACCTCCGGGCGCTCGTTCGTGGCAGTGTCGACCGGGTGCTCCTGCGAGACCCAATTGTCGGCGCCGCGGACGCAGCCCGTGAAACGGTAGTAGTTGCCCGGCGTGCCGTTGCCCGCTGCAGCGTTGGCCCAGATGACCTCGTGTCCGAGGTGAATGACGCCGGGCAGGGTCCACGCGCTCACGTCCTTCGTGACCTCGACGGTCGTGGCGCCGGTCAACGCCGGTGCGTGCGTCAACGCAGTCAGAAGATTCACGCGCCGAGTCGACGACGAAGGCCCGGCCACGCGCATCAAGTAGTCGCGAGGGTTGACGCGCGCACCGGCCAACGTCAGCGCGTCGGTCGAGCGGATGACAACGGTGACCGATGGCTGCCCTGCCACGGGCGCCACGTCGTCGATGCGCGCTTCCACCGCGCCCACGTCGAGAACGGCGTCCAGCAGGTCGACAGGGGCGCGCGCCGTGGTGCCGCCTGAGTAGTAGACCCGGCCCGCGGTGACGTTCGTCCCTGGCGCCGCAGAGTCACAGAAGCGGTAAGGCAGGCCTTCGATTGCGATGCAGTAGGCGACGCGGCGACGGTCGATGGTGCTGAATGCCGTCACAGTGAATCCGGGGGCACGGGTTGAATGATGGCCGAGACGATGGCGCAGTACGTGCCGCGTAACCGGAAGACCACGACGGAGCTGGCCTTGTCCGCGAGGTTGAATCGGCGCGGCGGCGTCGGAGTCGCGCCGCCCTCGTCGCCCGTGGTGTAGCGCGCCGCCGACTCGCAAAGGAACGGCCGGAGCTTGAACACGCCCCGGTCGAGCGTCTCGTCGCCGCGGAGGTCGCGCGCCTCGCGGGTCCACGTCGCTCCGACCTCGACGACGGTTCCCGAAGCGTCAACGACGTCGACCGTCAGCGCGGGAACGTGCGTGCTGTGCTCGTAGGCGAGGCACCACACGCCAATGTGGACGATGCTCACGGCCTCGGGCACGTAATAGATGCCATAGGCCGTCTCGTAGTGGTCGACCTCGCCGAGACGGTAGCCGACGTCCGTTGCGCCCGTGAGCTTCGGTCCCTGGTAGACGCTAAGAGAGGCGAACCCGCGGATGTGCACCGCGTTCAGGTGGTTCACCGCGCCGGCCGCGGTGACCAGCGTGCGGCCCGACACGGGGCGGCCGATGTTCGTCTCGGCGACTGCCGGCGGGCGCCATGCCATCGGGACCGGCGAGCCCATCAGACCCCCCACACGCAGACGCCGCGAATCTCCGCGGTCGTCAGGCCGTCAACGGCGCCCTCAAGCTCGTAGAGGTTCACGTCCGCATCGGTCGCGCTCGGCTTCGTCCAGATCAGCAGCGCGACCGTTCCCCACCCGTCAGGCATGTTGCGCAGGACTCGGCGACGGGGCAGGACCATGGTGTGACTGTACCACGCAGTCGCAGTGCCCACGCCCACGTTCATGGCGGCCGTGGCGAGCGGTTGCAGCGTCGCCGAATCGACCGCCATGACGCCGATGACGGTGGCGCTTGCGGCCTCTGTGGCGCGCACGTTCACAGTGACCGTCCAATCCTTGCGCGCGGTGTCCTCCCAAACCGGAACCGTCCAGATATGCGGCCATGCGACCATGGGGCGGCCATCGTTGCCGAGCGCGGTGTTTTCCACGCCGGACCACGACACGTAGACGTGTGGAATCGCGCGGATTGCCGTCAGATTGTTGACGAGCTGCGCACCCGCGTAGCTGCCGACCGTCTCGTCGGCGTCGAACTCGTCGCCATCGAACGGTATGGCGCCTGCACCGTCTGCGCCGGTCGAAAGGGACGCCTGCGCCGGCACCATGACCATGACGCCGCCGAGGCTGATGGTCGTACCGTTCGCGTCGAGCCAGAGTTGCACAGTGTCCGACCCGCCGCTCGTGTCGACCGTGAGCGCCAGCGGGCCATAGAGCGCCCAGGATGCGGTGAGCGCCTGCAGGCCGGTCACGCCGCCCGAGCCTGCCCGGAATTCGGCCGTGCCGAGGATGCCCGCCGCGTTCTTCGCGTAGACGTAGCAATCCACGCTCGTCGCCCCGCGCGTGTCTGGGATTTTCCACTCGCACACGGCCTGCGCCGTTCCGCTCGTGTACGTCACAACCGCGGTCCCAGGCGGCGAACTCGCGTGGCGCAAGGGAAACGCCTGCTGGATCCGTGGCGTGCCCGACCCGGCGTAAGCCTGCGCCCAATTCGACGATTGGAACAGCGCCGCGATTGACTCGTCGAGTTGCTGCCCGGCCATGAGTTGACCGATGTCCGGCGCCGGCTCAGATGCTGGAATGGTGTTAGCCATCGAGCGCCCGCAGCGACCACGAGGCCGACGTCCGCGTGCGAGGGATGCCCGACGCGAACGCGAGCCGCATCGTCCGGTCGGCCCCCGTGGCGACCTCGGCGCGCATCCGGCCGACGATTGCGCCGGTGCTCGAGACGAGCGTGGTGCTCTGCGCAACTGGCGTCAGCCCGCCGGCAAGCTGCGCGTGCAGGGACCGACCAATGCGCGGGTCATCCCAGCGCGGCACAAGCGTTGCCCGCGCGCCGGGGTAGAGATAGGGCGAGACGCGATGGAGAAGCTGTTGTTCCTCGTCAAGATGCGCCGCGTTCGTCTCGACGTAACCGACGCCGCCCACGACGTCGGCCGAGACAGACACATCCCGCCAGGTTGCGCGCGACCGACCGGCGACACGACCAGAGCCGAGATCGAGCGCAGAGCCGACGTGCTCGCGTGCGTGGTCGACAACGCGCAGACCGGAGCGCATCAAAAGCAACCCTCGCGGCGGGTACGTGGCGACGAGCATCCGCACGCCGAGGGCGTTGGTCGCAGTCTCGTCGCCCGTGAATCCGAGCATCCGCTTGAACGTCGCAGACACCCACGTCACGGAGTAGGCCGCGCCCATGTCTGAATCCCAGGACGTGAACACGCGCCCTTCCGAGTCGATGCCCCATCGGATGCGTTTGTTCGTGCCGTCAACGGCGCTGTTGTCCCACTTTTCCAGCGTCTCGGCCACGGCGTCCGCGTCTGCCCCGCCCGCCGTCGTGAGGTAGGTGGGCAAGCTGTGGACGTGCGTCTGATAGATGGGGAATTGGCCCAATCCGCCGCCGTCGTCGACCGTGAATAGGCTCGATGTCGTCGCTGGGAATCGGCCGCGCGTCCAACGCTGCGTTGCGGTGACGACCTCGGCGCCGCCGACCGTCGTGCTCGTCAGCGTCCCGCCCCACCCCCACGGGTCCGTGACGCCCGCGTAGAGGGTGATTGTCCCCGCGGCGCCGGTGACGCTGAGTTGCAGAAACCCACTCGAATTGATGGAGAGCGACGGCGTTCCCGTGAGCCCTGCGCCTGCCCATGCCGCGGCGACCTCGGCCGAGAGCGTGCGAAAGGACGCCCACCCGGTCAGCATGGCCATGACGTCAGGGTAGTGTCCCGAATCGTGCATGGATGCGAGCGCGGGCGCTGTGACCGTGTTGCCGTTGCGCGAGTAGAGAGTCGTGGACGCCCACTCGCTCATGTCCAGGCCGGCGATAATGGCGCTGCTCATGCTGCCCCCATGGCAAAGTGTCCATTCATCCCGCCGCGGCGGGCTTCGCGCTCGTTACTGCGTCGCATGATGGCGGCCACGGGTTCCTCGCCAATCTGGACGGAGACGTATACCGGGGCCTCGCCTCGGCCGCCACCGCCGCCCGTGCCCACCGCGGCAGAGCTTCCGCCGCCGCCACCGCCTGCAGATGCGCCGGCGCCGCTCGACTTCGCCCCGAGTTTGTCTGCGCCGAGGGCACGCGCGGTCACGCCGAGGGCCGCGCCGACGCCGAACATGACGCCGCCGGCCGCAGCAATGGACGGGGCAGAGAAGCCGAGGCCGGGCACGAGTGCCGCAGCAAGGGCCAGCCCCTCCAAGAGCACGCCGTAACCGAACGCCTGCGCGGACAGACCCGCCAGCGCATTCCCTGCGGCCTTGGCGACGCCCTTCGACCCGGCGTTGCCTGAGATGATGATGTTCGTCATCATGCTGCCGACTGCGCCCGCGATGACGGAGAGCGCCTGCTTCAGTATGCCGCCCGCGTCGGTGGCGCTCGAGACCATGCGACCGAACGCCCCATCGAACGAGCCCGCGAGCATGTCCATGGCGTTCGCCGTGGTCGCCGCTTCGGTCTGCACGCCCTGCATGTGCGCAATCATCATGGCGTTGCGCTGGTCTTGAACGAGTTGGAAGTCGGCCATCTCCTGAGCCTTGGCCCGCGCCGCCTCGGCCGAAGCGTCGTAGCTCTCGCCCTGCATGCCGCCGATGCCTGCCAGCGCGCCCGACTCCATCGCACGGCGCGGAGACTGCTCGGCGGCGATGCGCCCGACCGTGGCGCCGAGGGAACCGTCAACGGCCTTGCCGCTGCGTCCGCCACGTCGACCAGCCGACTCGTAAGGCGCCGAGAGGCTGCGCAGTTCCGATGCCGCCGCGTCGTATGCCGCACGGAAGCCGCGGCGCTGCTCGTTGATTTCGATTTGCCGCCGCCTCAAATCGATGGCGAGCGGATCAGTCGGGAGCAGCTTGCCGGCGCTCGCCCGGTCGATGACGAGCGCGGCGTTTCGGCGCTCAAGCTCGGCGACGCCCTCCAGTGACTTACGCTGCGTCTCGCGAGCAGTCTCAATGTCCTGCTGGAGCTTCTGCGCGCCCATCGCTTGGTCGAACGGAAGCTGCTCGCCCTTCACGCCGAGCGAGCCGCCGACCATGGCGAGGCCGGCGCGGGCCTGCGAGACGCGCAGCTCGTCGAACTTCTTCGCGGACTCGACGGCAACCTTGGCGACTTCCTGCCCGTAGGCTGTCATCGCGTCGGTCATCATGCCGGTCTGCTTCGTCGTGTCCTTGAAGAGCTGGTAGAGGCCGTATAGGCCCGCTGCGGCGCCCGCGATGATGGTGCCGAGTTCCATGCCCGGGATGATCTCGGCCGCCTTGCGTAGAAGCGTCAGGCCCGACGACGCGAGAGAGCCGGCCTTGCCGAGCGCGCTTGTCTCCTTGGCCAGTTCCTTGGTCGGGTTGAGAAGCCCGTCGAGTTCCTTCTTTGCAGCCTGCTCGGCGCGGACCTTCTTCACGATGGCTTGCTCGGCGTCCTGCAGCGCGAGCTTCTCCCGAATCATGCCCTCGTCGAGTCGAGCCGCAGCGCGGGCCGCTTCGTCCGCGGCTTTCGCCTGCGCGCGTTCGGCCGCTGCAACGTCGCGGTGCGCGGCGGCAGTCTCGTCCGCGCCCGAGACGGAGAACTCAAATTCGGTCCTACCGATTGCCATAGGCCGCCGCCTTTCGCCGTGAATCGGCCATGTGGTCCGCCTCGACCGCCTGCCACTCGGCCTTGACCGTGAGCACTGCATCGGCGAGCGATGAAGGCAGCGCGTCAAGCGCGCCGACCGTCTGCCCGGCGTTCACCCATGCCACCGCGCGCATCACAGCCACGACCCATTCCGACCGGGCGGCCCATTCGATGCAAAGCGGCACGAGCTCGCCGCACGTCCAGCCGTAGATGGATGGCTCCCGAGTCTCAGGGTGCGGCACGCAGTCGCCCGCGTGGGCTTCCGGCGAGCCGTCGCACGTGCCGTCGCAGTCGATGCCGGGAGAAGCGCCCGCATGGATTAGGTCGGCCCGGCGGACAAGGGCGCGCAGGACGAGCCGACCAATTCCCCCATGTGGGACCACGCGTGCGCGAGGCCGAAGACCTCCGCGGAGTACGCCGGCCAGTGCGCGCCGATGCCGCCAGGTCCGTGCAGGGTGTCGAGCGGGAAGCTGCCCGTGGTCACCGCGGGGATGCCCTCAATACCGCTGTCCACGATGGCGCGCTCGAGGACGCCCATGATGTAGGCCCCCGAATATCGAACGGCGCGCGCCTTGTGGTCTGCGAGCGACGCCGAGGCCAATGCCGCAGCTTCCTCGGCCTGCGCGAACGCCTCGCCCGAGAGCGCCCGCAGCGTGACGCGGCAGACGCCGGAGAGGTCGGTCATGAGGCAGGCGGGGTCGAGCGTGGACCGGAATCGGTCCTCCTCGGCTTCGATGTCCTCGGCCGGGGTGCCACTGACGACGCGAGCCGCTCGACGCTCGCGGTACTCGGGATCGGAGAGCAGGGGTAGGACCGTGATTTGCCCGGTCCGGTGCGCGCGCTTAAATGCCATGATCCGCCGCCTTTCAGGCCGTGAACGCGAGGACGAATTCCAGATTGCAGGCGCCGGAGCTTCCGCTGTCGCCGGTGTAGTCGCCTGCGCGGAAGCTCACTTCCTGCGTCTTGTCGGTCGGCGCGAATGAGACGCCGGGGTCGGCTGCGACCTCGGCCGCGCCCACCCACACGCAACATCCGTTGCCGGCCGCATTGGCGCCGGCGGCGGTGAAGCCCACCGACCGCTTCTCGCCGAGGCGCAGGACTTCGCGCCAGTCCGCGCCGGACGTGGGCGCCGTCTGCGTGAACGAACCTTCAAGGTTCGTTGCCGTGATGGCCGTCTCGGAACGCCCCGACCGCGTGGCCTGGTCTGCAACAGGTTGCAGGTCGTTCACAATCTTGGCCGACCACGTACGCGCCGGCAGGGCATCCGCCGTGCCCGACCACGGGGCCGCGTCGCCCGCGTGGTCTTCGGTCACGAGCATGGGAGCGACGAGGGTGACGAGCGGGGTCGTGGCGCCGGACGCGGCGCCCATGGGATAGGGTTCCGACACGGCCTTGACAACCGCCGCGCGGTATTCGCCGTCAGGGAATTCGACCTCGGCACGCCATGCGAGCGAGGCCGCGCCGGTGCGCATGATTTCCATCGACTTGAGCCGGCCGCCGACGCCGATAAGCGTCTGTGCGGCGTCGGCGAGCGCGAACTGAGCCACAACCGACGAGCCGACTGACCCACCGCGGGCCGGGTAATACATGTGGCACTGACGAACGGTTGCGGTGCCGGCCGCGGCGATTCCGTGGGGTTCGAGCGTGGTGATGGTGTTCGTGGCGCCCGCGTCGACGCGGCTGGTGACCTTGCAGAACCGATATGTGCCGTCCGTCTGCGTCACGGCGATGATGTCGCCGGCCGCAATCGTGGCATCGTTGCCCGGGCTCGGCGTCGAGAACGTGTTGGCGCTGATGTACGTGCCCGTGCAACTCGTCCCCGGGGTGCGGATGGTCGCCGCGCACCCGGAGGCCATGAGCAGGCCGAACGCAGTGGCGCTCGGCGAGAGTGCGCCGAAACCGCGCAACTCGCCCTCCAATGGCACGGTGCCCACGAGGCGCTTGACGGGGCCGGACCCGTTCACGGCCGCCTCGACCCGGGCCTGCGACATGCCGCCCGAGAGCGTCACGTCGGAGCGGTCGTAGGCCACTTGTCGCAGCGCACCCGCGGCGTTGGCGAAGCTGTCGATGGTGATTTTCACGCTGCGAGCGGTAAGGCCCGCAATCGTCGTGTCGTCGAGCGCCCGCGCGTCGGTCGAGAGGATGGAGCCGAAGGCGGCTTCGGCCGCGACCATGCACGTTGCGCCGTCGTTGATTCCGGCCATGTCAGACCTCCCATTCCGCGAGAAATTGAACCTGAAGAATCGACCCGATGGACTCGCCGCCGTTGCCGATGGCTTCGGCTCTCTCCGGCTGCTCGGGCGTGATGTAGTGCGCGAACGTCGACCAATTGGTCGCCGTCCGCAGGGCGCCGAGGATGGCCGCTCCGTCGCGGGCCATGGCGTCGGCGCGCTCTGTCTCGGACCGAAATGCCGCACGGGCGTAGCAGACGCGGACGGCGCACCCGTGGCGCACGTAGGCGGCAGACGGGAGCCGAATCATCGGCCCCTCGTAGACCGCTCCGAGGGGCACGACCTCGAAAGCGCGAGCCACCATGAACGCGATTTCGTCGATGCCCACGGGCGTCTCGACCGCGCGCCGGGTGAACGGCACGCCGGCCTGAACGGTCGGAGTCAGCGCGGCGATGACGGCCGCGACGCCGTTCAGGACGTCAGAGAGAGCCACGGGAGCCCCCTGCGGCCTTGCGCTGCGCCATGGTCATGAGCTCGGCAAGGATTAGTTGTCCCTCGGCGTGGTCGGCTTCCGAGAACCCCATGAACTGCCGGTCACCATCGACCCGCGCGCCGTATACCTGAGCCTCGCCCGTGATGCCGATGGTGGCTTGCGTGCGAGTGGACGAGATGACGCGCACGGAGCGCGAGAGGCGACCGGAGAGCGTCAAGTCAACGCCCGTGCCGACGCGGCCCGCCGAATTGGTCAGGCCCTTGCGGTTGGCGTTTTTGTATTCGGCGTAACCGCCGACGTAGAACTTGCCGGCCGTGTCGCCGATGCGGCTGGAGTCATACCCGCCGCCCGGCTTCTTCGGCCCCTTGACCCACGCGAATTCGATGCCGCCGCGCAGTCCTGCACCTGGCCCAGGGGTCGAGACGCCGCCGAGGGCGCGCGACGCCTGCGAGCGGCTGTAAATCTTGAGCGGGCGCGTGCTGTACTTCGCGAACGGCCGCCCGTCCACGCCGATGCCGAGGTCGAACGTGCGCCGGACGAGATGGTCACGCATGAGCACGGCGAACCTGCGCATATGTTCCGACGTCCAGACGAATTCAGACGTGCGCTCGCCGGTATGGACGACACGGAGGCTCACCGCTCCCCCCACTCGTCGGTCCGGAAACGCTGCGTCGGAGTGCGCGCCACGGCGTCCGAGTCCGACACGTCGATGATGCTCGACCGCGTGGTGAACGCCCGCATCGACAGGCGACCGGGGGTGACGTTCGATTCGCCCGCGTCGACCACGCCGTCGCCGTCCGTGTCGACCCACTCGACGCCGGCTTTGCCAATCCGGTCGAACTCGGCCGTGATGTCGCGCTCGAGCTGCTCGATTTGGTCGCGGCGATTGGCGCCGGCCTCCTGCAGCCCGCGCATGACCAGCAACCGCGTCTCCATCGCGTGCGCGTTACGGAACTGCCCGCCGGTCACGTCCTGAATCGTGCGGCCTTCGGGCAGGATGGCGACGACGCGCTGAATCAGTGTGTCATGCGCAATCTCAATCTGCGGCGCCCATGAGGACTGACCGGGCGGGATGTGCTGTGCAAGCCACGGCGACGACGCGACGAGGCGGGCAGAGGTCAGGCCTGTGCTGAACGGGGCGCGGACGATGTAGAGCAGGCCCTCGTCAACGATGGGGTCGGGCGCGGTGAGGCCATCGACGACGCCCTCCCACGAGACTGCCCACCGCACCGGGCCTTGGATGGTCGCCGGAGCCGTGCGCGTGACCGACCAGACCTGCCACGCCACGACGCCGCCCGTTGCGATTGTGTGGGGCAGCGGCTCCGACAACTCGACGACGAACGTTTCGTTCCCCTGCGACACCATGCGCAGAACACGCACGGGGACTTGCGAGGACGGGCCATAGCTGATGAGCGCCGGCACCGGAAGGATTCCGGGGATCGCGAAGTCAACGACCGTGACGCCGAGCGTGATGGACTTGCGGTCGCTGCTGATGGATGCGATTTCGTCCGCCGCCCGCTGCGTGAGGGACACGGCCTGCGTGCCCGCCGCGTAATAGATGGACAGCGACGCAGAGGTCGCACGGGCGTTGGGGTGCGGCGGACACCAGATGAAAGAGAAGTCATTGGAGGCGGCGAATCGGCGAGCGGTCATTTGCGCCCCTTCTTCAGCGACGGCGCATTGATGAGCGCGATGTCAACGGCGGTCGCGCGCTTGAAGCCCGCGCGGTCAGCCTGCCCCGGCAGCATGTGGAGCCACTGGTGCCGGCAGTTGTAGCCGCCGCCGAAGTCGGCCACGGGCATGCCGGGCGTCTTGTTCCGCAACATCGCCACCTGGTCACGAGTGAACGCAAGGCCGGTCGCGCCGGAACAGAACGGGCGTTGGAGGCCATCGACCGGCCCCGAGTAGACCCACAGAAACACGTCGCCTTCGGGGTCAACTTCGTCGGCGATGGTGTTCGAGATGATGCGGTCATACGCCGCCGTTGCCGTGCGTGCCTCGGTGACCATCTGCGGCGTGAGGTCGGTCACCATGTCGACGATGCGCTGCCGAACGGCGTCGGGAGTCGCATAGATGGCCTCGGACGACGAGCGCAACAGGGCGTCGCCGAGGATGCGCCGGATGTTCGTGTCCCAGGCTGACGCGGCGTTTTCGAGTGCGCCGCGCTGAACGGCGGTCCACCCTTCGACGTCGAGGCCGGTGAGAGGCAGACCCGCGGCCTCGGCGGTGTTCGTGAGCGCCATGTCGGCCAGCTTGCGCAACTCGCCCGCCCACTGCTCGCGGGCTTCAGCGAGGATGGGCAACTCGCCATCGCTCACGTCGTCGAGAATGGTCAGCGCGTCGTCCAGGCTCATGGCCAAGACACGCCCGCGAACGTCGCCGCCCTCGCCGCGCTCGACCCAGTCGAGGAGAGAGCTTCCGAGGCCGTCCGCGAGTCGCTGGAGCGCGTTTTCCACGCCCGCGCCTGCATCCTGTGCAATCGCGTCGCGCTCTGCCATCCATCGGCGCACGGCCTCAGGCACGCGGGGTGCTCCGGGGCCGGGCTGCTCAAGAGTCAGGGCGTCAAGAAACGGGATGACAGGCCCGCTCGCGCATGCGTGCAGGTCTGCCATCATGTTAGGCCCCGGCCTTGGCCTTGCGGCCACGCTTGACCGGCGCATGGGCCGGGGCGTCGAGGGTTTCGGGGTTGTGCGGGGTCGCCACGCCGATGGCGGCGAGGAAGTCCGCAGCGGCTGCCCCGGCGTCGTCGCAAGGGACGAGGCAGGGCGCCCCATCGACGCCGGGGAACGAGCTGATGATGTACGCCGCCCACTCGTCCGGCACGTCGTACACGTTGCCCGCGCGCATCGGGACCTGCTTCCCACCAGGATGGCAGGATGCTGGCTCGGCCGCCACGTTCTCCGGCCGGTAGGCGGCGCGCATTAGCCGTTCACCGAGGTCAGGATGTACGCCGGGCGGTAGACCGCGGAGGCGTAGGGCGTGACGAGCGCATAGGAGTGTTTGCCCACCAGTTGCAGGCCGTGCGGGTCGGTCGTCGGGTCCTCATAGCCGCGGTATTCGGACTCGCGGACGATGGCGAGCGACACGAGTCCGTTCGCCGTGATGCCGCCGCCGATGCTGTAGGCGTTGGACAGACCGTCTGCACAGTGGAATGCCACCTTGCCCGTGACGAACTCGCTCAGGACCGCCGTGCTCGCGGGATTGGCGCTGTTGTACATCGTCTCGACGACGTGCACGCCCTTCGACAGGCCCCACTTCTCGGCCCAGAAGGCGAGCGTGGCATCGGCCGCCAGGACCGGCGCCGCGTTGGTCGCGCCGCTAGTCCGGTACCAAACGCCGAGCGTCTCCGGGTGGGACCGGAGCGTCTGCAGGACGTCGAACGAGATGACGGCATAGTCGGCCTTAGCGCCGCGGGCGCGCAGGAGGTTTTGCACCGCCACGCCGTCCTTCGCTGGGCTCGACCCGGCCGCGCTCCAGGCCGTGCCAACGCCGCCCGTCAGCCCAACCACGGTGGCGTTGCTGAAGCTGGACGTGTTGAACACGGTCGAGCACACGTCGTACTCGAAGTCATCGAAGATGGCCGACGTGAGCTGCAGCGCACGCGACATCTTCATGTTTAGCAGGGCGATGCGGTCGTCCCCAGTGCGGTCGATGTCGAGCTGGTCGATGAACGCCTTGGGGGCGCGCTCGATGCACTCATAGTCGGTCGTGTCGAACGCACGCTCGCGCGTGACGTCGACGTAGGTTCCGCCCGAGTTGCGCTTGAGCGCCCCGGTCCCGACCACCCGCGCGTCGCCGAACTGCTGCGCGAGGGGAATGGCCGCAAACTGGCCCTTGAAGTAGCTGGCGTTCGGCAGGCTGAACCCGGCGAAGCCGAGCTTGCTAAACGTGTACTTGCCCTCGTTGGCCGCGGCCGACGTGAGCAGGAGATTGCTGATGATGGGGTTGGTACGCCCCGAGGTCAGGTTGTTGCTCGCCATGGTCCGGCCTCCTTAGGTGTTCAGGGTGTAGGGAATGGCCGGGTGAACGAACGCGAGAAACAGCTTGCCATCGCCGGAAGCCGCCTCCAACGCTTCGCCCTGGATGAACTCACCCGCGGCGGCAACCTGCGCCTTGCCCGCCGCGGTGGGGCTGAACTTGTCGCCGACCGCAATGGCTTCGCCGGCCATGACGAGCGTCACGCCATGCTTGACCACGGACACAGGCAACCCGGCCGTGTTGCCGCCACCCTGGGCGATGACGCCGAGGTGCTTCTCGGAACCGCTGATGAGCGGGTCGGCGGCGAGGTTGACGCCGCTGTCCGACTTGACGATGTACCCGGCCTTGGCGGACAGGTCGATGCCCGTCTTGGCGATGTACATGTGAACGTAGTTGCTTTTCACGCGGCCACCTCCTTCGCCGCGTCGGCGAGGCTGATGCCCTTGGTTCGGGCGAGGGTGATGATGCGGTTGTCGAGTTCGTCAGGACTGACCGCCTCGGCCGTCTGCCCGTGGCCGAGCGCCACCACCGCGCGCTTCTCGGTCGAGCCGAGAACGCGGGCGCGGACGTCGGCGCTCATGGAGAGCACGTCAGCCTTCAGCGCGTCGGGCACGATGTGACCCTTGGCCTCGTAGCTCTTGACCTCGGCGGTCACGGCCTCGGCGTGTCGAGCCTTCTCCACCGCGTCGAGACGCTGCGCGAGCGCCACGACGTCGGCCTTGGCGGCGTCCGCCTCGGCCTTGTAGGTGTCGCGCTCGGTGCGGGCGAGCATGAGCGCGTCATGCTCGGTGCGCGAGAGCGTCACCACGTCGGCCGGCGCGTTGGTGCCGGCCCCCTGATTGGACCCCATGGGGCCTCCTTTGGGGCTCTCGGCCCCGGCTGCGGCCCGTGCGAGGGCCAGTGAGTCGATGTTGTTCTGTCGCGGCGTCGGGGTGAGGCTGACGCTGTGCAGCCCGCGCCCGAGCGGCTTGCCCGTCGCCGGGTCGTGCATGGTGCCGACGAGCGTGGGCGAGAAGAAGAGAAGCCCCGGGTTCGCGCCGAGCATCGCAGCGCCGGCCGCGGTGTACTCGGGGACGCCGTAGAGGCCATCGCCGGGGCGGTGCTCCAGAGCCGTCACACGGCCGTAGAGAGGCACGGCCGCGGCGTCGGTGCCGCCCGCCTGCGCGCCATAGAGGGCGTGGGCGTAGTCGATGGGGATGGAGAACCCGGCGCCCGCCGCGGTGACGATGGACGCGAGAAGCTCGTCCGTCACGTCGAGCAAGTGCGCGCCGGTGTATGCGTCGTGAAGCGGGCCGACGCGCATGAGCTGTGCGACCTTGCCGCGCACCAAGCCCTCAGCGGCCGGGGCGTGCACCGGGGCCATTTCGCAGAGCACGGCCGAGAGAGGCAGCGGACCGGGGGCGTCAACGTAGGTCTTGACTTCCTCGACGCGCACCGGCTCAGACAGGACGAGGCGCCCGTCCTCGCCGCGGCTATAGTTCATCCGGTAGTAGGCATCATCGCCCGTGCCGCAGACCTCGCCGATGACCGAATCGCCGGTCAGGCCGTCGTCCTCAATACGAATCCAGGGCTCCGAGCCCATTGGGGCGACCCCTCGCAAGCGCATGGTCACCGCGTCGCGCAGTTCCTCCATGAAGTCGCCGAGGCTCTGCCCGTCGTCCGTCGGAATGGTCATCGCCATGAGCGTTTCGCCCTTCTCTTCCAGCGTCGCGCGCCGGGCTTTCTCGCGGTCTGCCCACGCACGGCCGGGATTGCCGCCCCACAGAAGCCACGCGGTAAGCCATGGGGAATCGGCCGAGTCGCCCTCGGGGCGGGTCTTGTCGTGGCGCGCGAACCATGCCGGGGCCTCGACCGTGAGCCATTCGATGCTCTGCACCTCGCCGGCCGCGATGGAACGAGCCCGGCGAATCGTCTCAGGCTTCAAGCCCTGGCCGCCCTTGCCGTCCTCGTAGAGAGCGACACCGCGACGAGCGGCGGCAGAGACGGCAGCGGTAGGCGTGCGACGAATCGGCATCACGCGCCCCCGCCCGGGGTGGGCATGGCGGGCGCCGCAGGGGTCTGCGGGCGCAGGCCGAGGCCCACCGACCGCTTCTCTTCCGGCGGGGCCAACTCGAGCGCGGCGTGCACCCTGGCGCGCGACTCGGGGCCGATTTGGAGGATGCCGGCCGCATTCAGCGCGGCGAGGCTGCTGAGGTGCGTGACGAAGGCTTCGCTGGCGAGCCCGTCGAAGTGCAGCCGCGGCAGGTCCGCCGCGTCGACCTCGCCGAACCGCCACTTGCAGATGCGCGGGATGAGGCCGGCGTTGACCTCCTCGCCGAGCCAGTCGCACACCGCCTGTGCGCTCTGCCGCGACGCTGCAACCTGCGTCTCGCCGAGCGAGTATGAGCCGCCGCCCTCGCCGGAGCCGAGCAACATCCATTGCATCGCCACGAGCTCGTAAATCGAGCGCGAGATGTCGGCGAGCACGGCATTGATGCGCGAAACGTCGTAGTCGGCGCCGAAGATGCTCACGTCCCACCCGGGCGGCGGGACGAGGTATGCGCGGTCACTCGACGCGTAGTCCGAGAGCATCGTCGCGATGTCGTCGGCGTCTTTCACAGCCTGCGGGCCGAGGCGCGCGGCCGTGTCGGCGTCCACCTTCGCAACCGGGGTGCCGACGGCGAACCGCTGGACGCCCACGATTCGAAGCTGCGCGGCTGCGGCATGGTCAACGGCGAGGGTCGCGGCCGGGCGAAGGATGCCGATGCCGCTGAAGTCGGAGCGCGAGACGGGCCGCCACGTCAGGCGGAACAGTTGCGACGCTGGAATCTCGACACCGCGCCCGTAACCGGACAACGGCTGCTGAACACACCCGGCAAGCTCTTCATCCTCGCCCATCAGCCACCACGCGATTGACGCGGGGTCGCGGTACTTGAGAACGGTGTACCACTCGCCGCCGTGTTCCTCTGCGATGGTCTCCCACACGCCAAAGCCGTACTCAACGGAGCCCAGCAGCTCGCCCCACAGAGACGACCACCGCACGCCGGTCAGGCTCGCAGCGCCAATGCCGAGGCAGGCTTTGACGTGCTCGGCGTAGGCCATCGCGCTCGGCGTTGGCTCGGCGCCCTCGACCTTGCCCGGCTCGATTCGCGGCGTTGGCACGCGCATCAAGTCGCGCCACATGCCCAGTGCCACGTAGACGGGCGGGCAGACGAGCGCCGACCGCATGGCGAGGACGCGGTCGGGGTGGGCCTGATACCGGCGTGCGGGCTCGTAGGCCGCGCCGTTCGTCGTCGTCGGTCCACCGATGCGGCCAATGGGCGCTTCGACTCGTCGCGAGTCGTCGCGCATGACCAACGCCCGCAGCTTGTCGACGATGCCGAACATGCCCGCCACGCTACACTGCGCTATGATAACTTTCAACTATCAGCGCGAGGGCGCGTGATAGCCGTGGCCTATCGTCCACCCTTCGACGCCGCGAGGGCCGCAGGGAGCTTGCGGGGCTGCCCATGCTGCGGCGTGGTCACGATGCCCGGCGAGTCGAAGAGATGCCAAAGCACGCGCCTCGCGAGATACCGAAGCGCGTCAACGGCATGGTCGTGGATGCCGTCTTTCATCGGCTCGTCGCGTCCGCGCAGGTCCCATGAGTAGCCCAGGAGCGACCCGTGCAGCGTGCGCGCGGGGTACTCGCCGCCGGGCGCTTCGACCATGGCGCGCGAGAACATGAGCCGGCGCCGCTCGATGGCGAGCCGCATCCGATTAAGCGAGCCCACTACCGACCGACGCTCAGGAATCGTCTCGACGTGCGGGCGCAATCCGAGGCCATCGGGCGGCGCGCTCGCTATCAGGTCGAGGTCACTGTGCCCCGTCTGCGCAGATGTCGCAGCGCCGGACGGGTCTGCAATCACCTCGTCGAGCGGGAAACGCGAGTCATTCACCCCGCCCCACATGCGACGGGGCACGCAATCGGCCGAAATGCGCCGGCAGAAGGCGCCGAGGGTGATTCCCGTCCCGGCCTTGACGGGAGGGCCGACGTGGAACCATTCGCGCAGGACGACCCATCGTCCCTGTTCGGCATCTTCGGCCGCGAGGATGGCGTGCGGGTTGTTGCCGCCGAGGTCCATGGAGAGCACGAAGCGCGTCTTGCTCCGGTCGGTCGGCGTCCAGTCCGTGAGCACGCCGTCGGGCTCGAGACGCGCGACGTACTCCTCGACAATCTGCCCTTCCGGCGACCATTCCTCGCCGTCGAGCATGGCGCGCGCCTGCCGCTCGGTCATGGTCGCGCGCACGCGGGCCTCATAGCCCGGGTCATTGTACGTGTTGTCGCGCGTCTGCGGGCGCCACACGTGGCCACCGTGACGCAGGGTGTCCACGCACCACCACGTCGACACGGGGAGCCCTGACGCCACCACCACGGGCGCGCATTGCTGCCCGGCGAGGTCAACGGCAGTCACGCGCGTCCGTTCTTGCCAAACCGTGTAGTAGCGCCCGTCAATCTGCTGGCACTCGTCGGCAATCAGCGCGTGCAGGTTCATGCCCTCAATCGGGCTGCCGCCGATGCGCGGGTCACCGCTCATGTCGAGGTGGCGCAGGCGGACGACCGAGCCGGACGACCATCGGAACTCGGTATCGGTCGCGCGCCACTCGCCCCCGCAGCTCGCCGCGATGGACGACATGAGCGGGAGGTGAATGTCTCGCAGGGACTTGTAAGAGTCCATCACGAGCGCGACCTCGCAGCCTGGCCGTGTTGCCGCAATCATGCACGCGGCGACCGACACGAGGGCACTCTTGCCCGAACCTTTTCCCCCGGCCCACGCGCAACCGACCGACCCCGGCCGCAGTATCTCGCGGAGGGCCTGCGCCTGCCACGGAAGCGGGTTGAACGTTTCGAGCCGGAGCCCGGCCATCAGCCGCCCTCGCCGGGCTCCGCGAGCTTGCCCAGAAGGGCCGCGATGCCGCGAGACGGGTCAGGGGCGTCGACCGTGACCGTCTGCTTGCTCGACCACGTTTCAGGCCTGCGACGCTCAAGCCACCACTGCGCAGCACTCGCACTGCCCTCCTGGGCGGCCTTCATCACGATGGCGGCCATCCGCGTTTCGGCAGAGTTGCGCGCACGCGTCGCCTGCTCCCGAAACTCCCAGAACAGCCCGCCCTCTTCATCCTCCGCGGCCTGCGCGAGCCACCTGTGAATGGTCGTGGCCCCAATGCCAGCATGCGCGGCGGCAGCATCCCACGAGACGCCGAGCTTGAGCGCCTCGCAGACCTTCTCCGTGATGGCAGGGGTCAGGCTACTCGGTCGCGCCATGGCCGCCATCCGAAGTTTGGAGCCCGCCGGTCGGACCGGAACTGCCATCTCCACCTTGGTCAGGTGGCGCATCTGCAATGCTTGACGGGCCCTGCAAGTATGGCCTCGCGAGTTGAGAAATCAAGGACCTTGCTTCATCGTCCATTGGCATCAGGAATTTCAACTTGCCTGGGACCTGCACCTTTACTGCGCCAGGGGGCAGTTCCATCTTGCCATTGCCGAAGTTTGCACCCGTGAATGCCCGCTTCTGTAGCCGCTTCCCGCCTGCGCGATACTCAAAGGACGGGCTCGTCTGTCCTGTGAATACCCAACCGCCAGCCTTGTAAATGCCGCCGCCATGGCCTTGCACCGGGTCTGCATAGCTCACGACCAGCCGCACCCCTGGTGACGACTTCTTGAGCATCAGTAGGGCAATCCTTATGCACCTGCTGACCTGGCATGAATGAGGCTTCATCGCGACTCTGACGAGTTCGACCACCTCACCGATTCGCATACTGTACGGCGACCCTGCCTGATAGTTTCCGCCATGGGCAAAGACGATGACCCCGACAAAGGCAGCACCTTCCCATATTCCGATGTTCGTCGTCTTCGATGCGACATATGCTTTTGAATAGTGCCATGCCTCAATAGCCTTGCGCGCAGTCGCAGCGTCCACCCATGCAAGCCGAAGTTCAGATTTCTTCGCCACAGTGCGGGCACCTTTTGGGCTCTGGTGGGCTCAGGTCAGTCCCATCGTTGAGTTCATTCGGGATGATGTCGAGGACGAAGAGCCCGTCAAGCTGCAACTCTTCAAACGCGGTCGGCAGGTCGCGCTTGATTTCCTCGAGCACGACAGCAAGCAGCGCGTCGTCCCACTCGCCGCCGATGCCGGGGTGATTGAGCGCGAGGTTGGCCGCCTTTTCTTCGGCAACGGGCAGGTCGACGACGCGCACCTCCGCATCCTCGGCACCCATTGCAGCAAGCGCCTTGACGCGCTGGTGACCGCCTACGAGGCGCCCGGTGCGCTTGTTGTAGACGATGCCGCCCAACTCGCCGAACCGCTCCAGAGATGCGCGCAGGCCCTTCATGGCCCGGTCACTGATGCGCCGCGGGTTGTAGTCCGCCGGCAGGAGCATCGCGAGCGGCATTCGCACGGTTTCGACAGTTGGGAAATTCTTAGGTCTGGCCATTTGTCCACGCTACCGCGATGCTAACGTGGCGTCAATCGGCGGCGGCTACTGCGCTGGCGTTCAGGTCGTCCAGTTCCGCGTTGATGCCGTCGAACATGGCCAGCATCTTCCATCGCTCGTCGGCCAAGATAGACCGGACGCACGCCACGGCGTCGGCCAACGTCGGAGCGCGAACCGTGACCGGGTGCAGGCCGGGGATGCGCAAGGTCAGGTCCACGCCGGTTGCATGGTGAGCGACGGTCGCGTTCACGGCGTCACCTCCGACCCGAACTTGTGCGGCCCCGGGTGCAGCGGCAGGCGCAGGCACTGCCACCCGTGCCCGTCGCGCTCGTCGCACGCGCCACGACCTTCGACGCGCGGCGCACACTTCAAGTAGTGCCCGAAGTCGAGCGCGCAGACGAAAGACACGCCATCGCCGACGTCGATGAACTTCATGCACTTCGCCTTCATCGCATCCACTCCAATCCGCGAATCCCGATTGCGTCAATCTCGTCCGGCCGCACCGTGCGCCGGCCAACCTTGAGAACATGCTCTGCCAGTCGGCCGGGCGGGATTGCCCACTCCCGGCCCCACGCGCGCAGCAAGACGAACGCGATGCCGCCGCAGAGTTCCACGCGGCGCAGCTCGACCCACTGCCGGGCCTGAATCGCGCCGTTCTCGCTCGCTTCTCCGGTCGGGTCAATGCCGCAGTCCCACGCGCC
>Ga0209190_1000299_pt1 | contig 36032 bp, 49 predicted proteins | sample M_140205_XF_Meta_FD_187315 | JGI IMG/M metagenome (GOLD analysis project Ga0209190, IMG submission 187315) | Freshwater microbial communities from Lake Montjoie, Canada to study carbon cycling - M_140205_XF_MetaG (SPAdes) (version 2) | ecosystem: Environmental > Aquatic > Freshwater > Lake...
TGTGTTTTCCGCCGAGGCAACAACCAAGGCAAACACGGATTTGATTGAATATGTGCTAGTCGGAACCGTTGAATGGGACGAGGAAAAGGGCAAAATCAAAACAATATCAAGCGCATGCGCGGCAATTGTGCCAAACCCGTGCGCGCTAAATTGGAGCACTCCGGCGTAAAGTATGAACTGCTATGAGTTTACAGCAATTGATGGCTTGACGCTGACTTTTGCAATGATTGAAGACTCTGGGTATAGCGGCACGCAAACAAACACATCCAGAAGACCAAACACCCGCACTTGTCTAAGGTGCAAAACGCGCTACACAAATCAAGATCCACCAACAAACGCGCCCCCCAGAAAACACAACGCATGTTCCAAAGAAGAATACGCCGCGCTTGCTATTCGTAATGGAGTCACATGTTTTCGGTTTACGACTGGAAAAATGCCATGGGCCGATTCTCAAACAATAACCGGGCCAGATGGAAGCGTTTGCGAGTTATCGTGGAGGCCCAATCGGTTTTCATCCTATCGGTATCCGCCACGCCTAAAACCATGGGACGAACAAGACCCGTACTACCCTGGGGCGTTGCGGCAATACAACGCCTTTAAATCGCACGGTTTGTTGCAATTTTCAATGTGGCTGCAAAACACAGTTTACTACAACGAGCAAGGCCCTGAGGTGATTTTTGGCGATTGCGAAGACGGCACAATCGGATATTTTTCAAACGATTACCCCGATAACCCCGGTGCTCCAGCCGTCACACTTGGAGTCAGTTTCTTATGATAATTCCCGCTTGGCTTGCCAAAAAACGGCACGACATTTGCCACGTTTGTTCGCAAGCGCTAGAGTGCGCTGGCAAATTCACCATGCTGACCCCAACGCCAGACTGCCCGCTTGACAAACTGCCACCGATGGCTGATGAATTGATATGGGCAAAAGCTTGGCCCGAGGACGTCCCAGCCATCTCCGGCTGCTGCGATAGGGTCGGCTGATTTTTACACGGCCCCATAGAGTATGACTCCCGCTCTGACCTCTGGCTCAATCATCCGCGGGACGGATTTTGCCCTGGGGTTTCATTTTCTTGACGCGGCTGGCGCTAAAATCAGCCTCGCAGACTACACTTTTAGTGCCGTGCTGCGCGCCACAGGAGGAGCCTCTATTGCCGACGCTACAGTGGCTGCTGAGGGCGTTGATGGTTGCATCCGCATTGGCCACCCGGTTACCGCCGCGCTGGCGGCACAGCGGGCATCGTTGTCGCTTTTAGTTTTGCGCATTTCCGACGGATTTCAATTTCAGGCTGTTTCTTCGAGAATTACCATTTTATGAGCTGCGCAAATGAATGCGGCATCGTTGCCGTCGAACTTTTAACCGGCATTCCTGGGCCAACTGGGCCAACTGGACAGCAGGGTCCACAAGGCGCGCCTGGTGATTTAACCTCGCTCAGTGGCGACGTGGAGTTGGCCGTCGGCGAGTTTGGCTCGGTCGCAACCGTCACCGGCATTCAAACAATCCCGGTTTCGGAAATCGCGCCTACTGGCACTCAGTTTTTGCAATACAACGGGATCCGCTGGGTTCCAACAACTTTTGACGCAGGCACCTACTAGTTTTTTATGAGCAATCCGATCATTCCAAAGCGCAACATCATCGCTACCAGCGAGCTTGCGCCAACCGCTGGCGTGCTGGATATCGCCGAGCTTGCAGTCAACACGCAGACAAATCGCGTTTACTTAAAGGGGAACGCTGGCGTTTTTGAGATCGGCCAGGACAAAGTCGCCACGTCGCAACTCACGACGCTCAAAGAGGCTGGCAAGGTGCCGGTGCTTGACGGCGTTGGCTACCTCTCCACCGCGCAGATTGCCGCGCTCAACACGACGCAGCTTGCTTGTTTGACGACCAGCGCAGTCGCAAACTTTGTGCCACAGCTTGGTGTAGATGGCAAAATCAGCGCCGCGCAGTTGCCGCCTATCGTGACCGGCGCTCTGGTTTACAAGGGCGCTTGGGTGCCAAATACGAGCCCGGTGCTTGTAAGCGGCACCGGCACAAAGGGCGATTACTACATCGCTACCGCAAACGCGACAATTACTCCCGTAGACGGCCACGCAAAGATTCTTGCGGGGGATATGATGGCTTACAACGGGGTCGCTTGGGACCTGCTCCACGGAGCGACCTCGGAGGTGATCTCCGTCAATTCGCAACTCCCGATCAACGGGGATGTGACACTGACAGCCGCCAATGTTGGAGCAGTGGCCACCAGCGCTCTCACGACCGCAGCAGTGGCGTCCGGCGTCCCGCAGTTGACGGGCGCAGGCAAACTCTCGACCTCGCAACTCATCGCCGCCACGACCTCGGAGTTCGGCTCCATCAAGGTCGGCAATGGGCTGTCCATTGACGGATCTGGCGTGCTCTCCGCCAATGGCGCCGGGTATACGCTGCCAATCGCAACGGCGTTTGCCTTGGGCGGCATTAAAGCGTCTGCTTCGATTGACGTTGACGGTGTGACTGGCGTGGCAACCGTTGCGACCGCTGGAGTTTACTAATCGCATTTATGGCATTCCCGATCATCCCTAAGCTCAACTCGGCCCCAGGGGCTGGAGCACCTACAACGCTGACTCTCGGGGAGTTGGCGGCTAACCGCTCGACGGCCAAACTCTACCTGGGCACCGATACAGGCGTCCAAGAGTTGGCGTTTGCGGGAAGCTTGGGCGGGACTACCATCAGCACGTTTACAGCAGCGGGCGGCACGTCATTTGCCCCGCTGAATGGATATACAACCACCAACGTCAACGCTTACTTGGTTAGCGTTGGAGGGATCGAGCAGCGCCCCACAGTCGACTGGACAATCTCATCAGCGGCTGGTGGCACTGTCATTTTTGCCACTGCACCGCCCTCTGGCGCGACGATTGTCGTGCGTGCGGTTGTTGCGGGCTCTGGCGGCAGTGGCGGCACTGACATTGGGGGCCGCGCATGGTCTAGCGCAGCGACGTACACCGAGGGAGATTTGGTTGCCACGGACCAGACCAGCACGTGGATCTGCATTCAAGCCGCCAACACTGGCAACGATCCCGCAACGTCGCCAACATGGTGGGCGCCCATGCCCGCTAGTGCAGTGCAGTTACAGTTTCGTCCGCTGGCAGCAACAGCGCCAACCGATGGGCAGGCAATTGTCTGGGACGACGCCAACACGATGTGGAAGCCGGGGACTGTAAGCGGCGGCGGCGGAAATGCCACGCAGCTTCAAGGGCGCAACATTGCAACAACTGCGCCCACGTCGGGGCAGGTTTTAGGCTGGAACTCAACGACGTCAAAATGGGAGCCAACCGGCGGGGGCGGGACGGTTACTTTTGACACAGTTGGAACGCATTATTGGCGCGTACCAGCGTCCACGCGCTACGCTCGGGTGCAACTCACAACACCAGCTGGCTCGGCGGGGACTAATGGGCAAGGGACTGATGGGGAAAATGGTGGCGATGTGACGCAAGGCGCTCCAACAATGGGCGCAAACGGAACGGATGGAAGCGGATCAGCGGGGGCTGTTGGCAAATCAATCACTTTTAATGGGCAGCTTTTCTCTGGCGGCACCGCAGGACAAGCTGGGAGCATTGGATATGGCGGCGGCGGCGGAGGAGGAACATATGTCACTGGCGGGTATGCGGGGAACACTGGGAACGGGCCAAATGCAGGCGAAGGCGGCGGCGGAGAAGACGGTTCGGGCGCCGGCGGGGCTGGCGGCCTTGGGCATGGCGGAGGTACAGACGGCGGAGCAAGCCAAGGGGCTGTTGGAATAGGGGCAAACGGGGGGGGAAATGGAGGGCAAGGTTACGGCAATGGTGGAAGCGGCGGCGGAGGCGGATATAGTAGCGGCGGTGGCGGCGGCGGAGGAGGATATGCAAGCAGTGTTGGCATTGGGGGCCAAGGCGGAACAGGCAGCGGCGCAACAGCAGGAGGCGCAGGGCAATCAATTGATCGCGCTCAACTATTTACGGCAGATGATCTTATTCCAATTGTAATTTCTACAGGCGCTGGAACTGCCTCAGTCACCATCACTTGGTAATCATTTTTATGGCACTCAACAAACCTACGGGCGACATGCTCAACGCTGGCAGCAACTCTGCCGCGCAGGATCTTGGCACCGCAGCAGCAGGCACGTCGTCTAGCTACTCGCGGGCGGATCACGTTCATAAACTGCCGTCGGCAGCAGACGTGGGGGCAATTGCCACGTCTCAGCTTGGGGCAGCCAGCGGAGTCGCCACGCTCGACGCTGGCGGCAAACTGACCACGGCGCAGATTCCCGCGCTGACGACCGCGCAGATCTCGCAGATCTCTCCTGCTGCGATTGGAGCAGTGGCAACCGGCGATGTAATCACCATCAGCAAGGGCGGCACGGGCTCAACAACCGCAGCGGCAGCCCGCACCGCGCTGGATATTACGCCTGCTAATATTGGCGCAATGGCGACCAGCGAGCGCGCAGGACTGGCAACGCTGACCGCTGGCACGCTCACGACCTCGCAGGTTGCGGCGTTGATTGGCGACGTTACTTCCGCCGCTGGCAATCCCGCGACTACCGTTGGCAAAATCCAAGGCAAAGCGATCTCCAACGCGACTCCCACAACCGGCCAGACGCTTGTCTGGGATGGCGCTCAGTGGGCTCCGGCGACCTCTAACAACACGGGCGGTGGCGGTGGAGCCAACGGGCTGACTTATTTTCTCAATCAGGCCACTGCCGCAGATGCGCCGGTGACCAACATCCCTGGGACGCCGCACCAATTGGGGCGCACTGGCGAGGCTGGGCAGACGGTGCTTACTACTGGCACGCTAACGCAAAACACTTGGACGCTAATCGCTGGTTTTGTAAGCGAGGCGGCACCGCAGGATCCTGCAACGATCCTCATTCCCGCAGGGCTGTGGGACACAAACTTTTGGTGTTTTGGAGATGCAAACGTGGCGGCTGGTACTAGCATCCGCGCAGTGGCTTATATCTACAGCCTCGCCGGAGGCGGCACGCTCACGGCTTTAGGCTCGCCATCCAGTTCGCAGGTGATTAACGGCACCTCTGCGCAGTACTCGCTTTCGGTGTTAGTCCCGCAGACGGCAGTTCTTGCAACGGATCGCATTTACATCGCGCTCGAAGCCTACGCGACTGGAAATAACCACACCGTCACCGCTCAGTTTGGAGACAGCACGCCTAGCCACATTCACACGTCGCTGCCGCTTGTCGGTGGCACGGGGCTGTGGAAAAACGTCAGTGGAGCGCTGCAATCGCCTGCGAGCCTGCTATTTGACGCTGACGTTGACGCGTCTGCCGCAATTGCAAACAGCAAGATCGCAGGGCTTGCAGCATCCGCGACGACCGACACCACCAACGCCAGCAACATTACGACCGGCACGCTGCGCACGGATCAGCTAGCAACCATCTCCGGGCTGCCAGTAGGCGCGCAGGGCTCGGCAACGGTTATCCCCTCGGTGACAGTTGACGCCAAAGGGCGCGTTACCGCACTAACCACGTCGGCGCTGGCAAGCTACGTTTTGACGTCCGATTTGACGACCGCAGCGACCGCGAGCAAAGTCCCGCAACTCGATGCCGCAGGCAAACTCTCAACGGCCCAGGTCCCTGCTCTAACGACCGCGCAGATCGCGCAAATCACGCCAGCCGGCATTGGCGCAATTGCGACAGACCAACTCTCAACACTAGCCAAACTTTCGGGGAGCACTCTGCGCACGGATCAAATGGCAGCGCTTACCGGCGACGTGACAAGCGCTGCCGGAAACCCTGCAACGACTGTGGAAAAGCTTCGCGGGCGCACTGTTGCGGCTACAGCGCCAACGACAGGGCAGGTGCTGTCATGGGACGGCACGCAGTGGGCTCCAGCTGCGAGCGGCGCTGTGTTTTACGCAACCGTGCGACAAACAACGGCTGTAACTCCTGACCCAATTATTGGGACTTACAACTTGACGTATAATGCTGGTTCTCCGACGGTTACATGCACAAACGCAGGAGGCAGCACGGGACTGACTGTTGGCTCTACTTTTTCAGCCACAGCCTTAAGAGCGTTTACAATTACTGCAATTAGCAGTAACGGCTTGGACGTTACAATGTCGGGAAGCCCATCGATACCTGCAACAGCTCAAAACAATGGAGCGTATCGGGGCACAAACACCACGTTTATTTATCCCACTGGCGCGCAGGCAATTGACGGGCGCACAATTGAAATTGGGGACGTTGTGTTTTTTGCGGCGCAGGTGGCAACGGCACAGAACGGCCCTTGGGTTTGTACAACCAAAGGCGCAACTGGAGTTTCTCAAGTTTTGACGCGCCCAAGCTGGTTTACTGGCACGGCTTATCCGCTTGCTTGTACAATCCAGCAAGGGCCAACAAGCCAGGGGCTTACCTGCAATTTATACCCGACAACGGTGGGTGCTTTTGACATTACGGTAGGCGTCACCCTTTTGACAACAAGGGTGATAAGCCAGCGTGGAGATAACGCGCTTTTGACATCCAATATTACCGGCACGGCAGCAAATGTTACCGGCACCGTGGCGGTTGCAAACGGCGGTACTGGCGCAACCACGCTCACCGGACTTGTCAAAGGCACCGGCACAACAGCAATGGTGGCAGCCACAGCGGGGACAGATTACGTTGTCCCGTCTGGTAACATCACCGGCACGGCGGCAAATGTCTCTGGCACGGTTGCGGTTACAAACGGCGGGACTGGGCAAACAACCTACACCAACGGACAGTTGTTGATCGGAAACGGGACTGGTGGGACACTTGCAAAAGCGACGCTAACGCAGGGGTCTGGCATCGTTATTACAAACGGAGCAGGTGCTATCACAGTCGCTTATGCACCAACGGTTTCGACGGTTGCGCCAACTAGCGGCGACGGCGCTAACGGCGATTTCTGGTACCAATACTAGCCATGAGCATTTCCTCAAAAGTTGCAGGGACATGGCAGCCGATAACAAAAATTTACGCTAAACGCAGCGGCGTCTGGGAGACCGTTAAAAAAGTCTACTCAAAACAGGCGGGAGTTTGGCAGCAAGTATTTGCTTACCTTGGGATTGCGTGGACCTTAAGAGGGTCATTTTCTGGGAAACGGGTTGGGTACGTTTATTATCACGCCGCAAACGCAACCTACTACGCCCCAGTGCACAACCCAGACGGTAGTGCGGTGATTACGCTCTACACGTCCACGGATTTAATTAACTGGACGATTTATGGGACACTGTCGCCAGACACGACAGTTTTTGGGACTGGGCGCTGGAGTAATACTACCAGTAAAATTGTAACACAATTGGCTTTTTCATCTATAAACTCCACTAGTTTAAAAGTTTACATACAATTCCAAGGCGTTTGGTACAACGCCAATGGGGGTGCTGCTTTTTTTGCATTTAATGCCTATATAATTCCGACGCCACCAGACGTTTTTGGAAGTTTTAGTTTTGTCAACAATGCAGGCGCAAGTTTTCAAAACCGTCAACGTTTTGCGACAGATGGCAGCAACACCATGACAGTTGGGTGGGATGCAACGACTCAATTTATTCCCGACACAATGAATCAAAACGTTATTGTTTACGACTTTAACGGCTTTGAAAATAATTCTTACAATAGCAGTTATTTGCTAGACTCAAGATCTGCAGTAACTTACCCGCTAAAAAGATTTACCGGAGTCGCTTATGGCGCGGGAAAATGGGTTGTGGTTGGCTCTTACCAATACATGGCGGTTATCAGCAATTTAACAACCAATGCAACGCGGCTGCTAACGTTGCTGGGGTCAAACGCTTTGCATTTTGGAGGTGTTGCGTTCGGAAACGGGAAGTTTGTTGCAGTTTCCGAAGACGGTAAGGTTATAACGTCCACGGATGCCGCCACATGGACATCACCGGCAACAATTGCTACCGGCTACGTTTTTACTGGCGTGCATTATTATAATGGACTTTTTGTAACATTGTCGCAAATAGGAAATTACCCTGCCATATTCAACGCATGGTCGTCTGCCGATGGGGTTTCTTGGATTAAAAACGCAATGCCGGGAACCTATCCTGATCCCGTGCGGTTAGACATTGCTTGGGGCCCCTACCCTATGCTCTCTGGCAACACAACTAAGGTTGTGGCAAGTGGTGATGGGACGGGAATTTACTCTGGCTAAAATGACCTGGCTTTCATCCATCCTGCCAACGCTTGCAACAGTCCTTGGCGGCCCCATGGGCGGCCTAGCAGTCGAGGCCGTGGGCAAGGCTCTTGGGATGTCTGACGCAACCGCTGACAAAGTGCAAAAAGCGCTTAGTTCCGGCAACCTTACCGCGGAGCAAATGGCAGCGCTTCAGGCTGCGGATTTGCAACTTAAAACGCGGATGGCGGAGTTGGGGATTGATGCCGAAAAATTGGCCGCAGCAGATCGGGCGTCGGCGCGGGAAATGCAGGTAAAGACCGGCTCGCACACGGTGCCAATCCTTGCGAGTGCCGTCACCGTGGGCTTTTTTGGCATCCTTGTTGGCCTAATGACTGGCGACCTAAAGATGTGGGAGGGGCACGCGGAACTCCAAATGCTGGTTGGCTCGCTGGCTAGTGCGTGGGCTATGATCGTCTCGTTTTATTTTGGCGCGTCGCACATCCAGCCTGGGGATAAAAAATGACGGGCAAAACCGCCATGATTCCTCTCTTCCTAAACCTGCTTTCACTCATTGCCCCAACACTTTGGGTGCTCGCTTCCGGTGCACTAGGCATCGGCATCGGCGCCTACGGCCCGCGTCTTTTTAACTACTTTAAACATGACCGTCTTGCCCGTCCCACAAATTCCAAGAATGCAGCAGCGCTACCTCAACGAGGTGCCGCCCGCCGGGCTGGTGGTGCTTGTAAAACCAAACCGCGTCCTACCGCCAGCGGGCCAAGACGGCAACGGCCTCGGGCCTAACGAAATCACGCCGTACTCAGGCATCTACGACGAGTCTGGACGCTTGCCAACGCCGGCCTCAACACTTACCTTTCTGAGCCATGCTTGAGCGCAACATCGACGAAATGTTGAAAGTGAACTTTGTCAACCTGGCCGCGTTTGCTGTCAGTATTAGCGACTTTTCTGAGATCGTTAAGTTGCTGGTGATGATTGCTTCCCTTCTCTACACGGTGGCAAAAATTGTCCAGACAATCCAAGAAATCCGCGACAAAAAGCAAAAATGAATCTCTCCCGCAAAGGTTTGGACTTCATTGTCGCGCAAGAAGCGACCTCCGAAGCGTATTATACCAAGCGCGAATCCCGCCCGAATTGGCCTGGGGTGTCGTCTGGAGTCACCATCGGGATTGGCTATGACCTCGGTTACAACACCATTGCGCAAGCCACCCGAGATTGGGGCTCGCATTTATTCCCGCGCAACCTAGAGCGGCTAAGTCGCTATTGCGGAGTGACTGGCGAGGCAGCTAATCAAGCGTGCATCGGCCTACACGACATTGAGATCCCGTGGGATGCCGCGTGCCAAGTCTTTGAGGAGCAGACGGTGCCTCGGTTTTACCTACAGATGCTGCGGATCTACCCGCACGCCGAATCTATCCCGCCGGATGCTGCAAGTGCTTTGTTAAGTTTGGTTTTTAATCGCGGCACAAAACTAACAGGAGAGCGGCGAACTGAGATGATGGACATCCGTAACGCACTGGCAGATGGTAAGTTAAGTGATATTCCTGAGCTGTTTCGCAAACAAGTGCGGCTTTGGCCCGACACTGAGGGGCTACGGGATCGCAGGGTGGCTGAGGCTGAGTTGTTTGCGCAGGCGCTTGCGTAAACTAAGCCGGTTGGCTAGAGTGTCAAAATGACACTTAAAGAGCATCTCGGTAAAATCGGGCGCAAGGGGGGCGCTGTAAAATCGGAAAAAAAGGCTGCCGCGTGCAGGGAGAACGCAAAAAAGCCGCGTCCTAACGCACGAAAGGACAAGGGTTTAGCTTAGGGCTGAAAAATAGTTTCACTTTTTTGTTTACTAGCCAACCGGCTTGGTTAAGATAGGCGCCACTGACGAGGCCGTCAGAGTAAAAAACCCAAACGAACAAAAAAATGAAACCGATTAAACTCACAGGCGCCAACAAAATCGCCATTGAAGCCGCGCTGCTCGCCGTCAACGGCAAAGCTTGCGTACACACCTACACCCGTGCTAGCGAGTTAATCTCCGACGCAGCGCTGGCAGAGCTTACCCTGGCAAAATTGGGATTACCCAAGAGCGCATGCAAGGGCGCTAGTGTGGTTATTGCCAGCGGGCAAAAGTTGCCCTCCGCCTACAAATATAAAGTTCGCATCACCCAGGCCACGCTGGTCCGCGTCGCCACCGGCTGGACGCTGACGGAGCTGACCAGCGTCGAGACATGGCACGGCGGCGGCAGCATGCTAACGCTGACGCCGGCGCAAGATGAGCGGATTGTCGCAGGGGTGCGTGCAGGCTACAGAATTTCAAAACGATAAATAGTATGAAAAATAACGTAATGAGCAGTCACGACAGCGACAGCAAAATCAAAACCAAGATTATCAACGGAGAGGAGGTTTACAGCTTTGACGACATAGCCGTCTTAATTGCAGAGCAAATCGGCAAGATGCCACGAGAAACTAGGCCTCAAGTACTCATGGCACAAGACGCCCGGGCGACGATCGACGAAATGTACAATGGCATCGGCGGGGATATGGAAAAACACCGGGAAAACATGAAGAATCACCTCTCAAATTTGAAGGGATTCAAAATCGCATACGTCGCCGAAGTGACCGCCATAAAAAAAGAGCTGCAAGATATCCGCACTTTTTTTGTCGGGGCCGAGCACGATCGGGAAATAGCCAGGCTGCGCGAGTTCGTCGATCTTTGCGAGCGAATTGCCGCGCTCAAGAGAGCCGGAACGCTTGACGCTGTCGCCGAAACCATTATCAAACTTTTATAAACCATGAGCACCTCACACTATTCCCGCCCTCCCCAGGGCGACACCGGCCGCGATACGATCCGGATCCCACTCGGGGATCCACACTTGACCCCGCGCCGACCGCAGCGCACCGCAGCAACAGTCTGGCTGCTGGTCGGCATCGGGCTGCTGATGGCCGACGGGTGCGCCATGGCGCATTTTGCCGAATCCGCGGTCGAGGCCTGCATCGTGGCGGCGTTGACCATGCCGACGGGCATCCTGGTAATCCTGGCAGCTCTGGAGGCGCGGAAATAATGGGCTCCCAATTGCACGCTGGCTACGCAGCGGCGAGGCGTTACAAGTTATTATTAGCCCGGGTAAAAAAACCCGACCAAACCAAAGCCGAAACCCTGGCAGCAAAAAACGCCAGAGCGGCAAAAAATAAATCCCTGCGCGCTCGGTGCGGCGGATTGGAGGATCGAAAATGAAATTAAACTTAGCAGCGATCCGCAGTCGGATCATCGCAATGCACGAAAAAGGCGAACTCAGCGTAGTCATCGCGCGCCAGCTTGGAATGACAACCGCCGAGGTTAACGGGATTGTCGCGACAATTCCAAAGCCGAAACCGCGCGTGGAGTTTGGCTTTTCTAAGCTTCAGGAATTAGCCAGAGAAGCGGGGGTGCTCAAATGAGGCGGCCAGCTTGTCAGTCACTGTTAATGCAGGACGCCTACCCATCTCAGGCCGAGGGCGGGCTAGAGGGAGGCGTTTGCGGCGCATTAAAGCGAGCCTTAAAAGCATGGGATCAAAAGCGCTGGGATGGCAAAAACGAGTTTAAGTACGGCGCCGCAAGCAACCTGTATCGCCGCGCTAAACCAACGCCTCGGGCTGAGGTTACTTGGAATCCAAAGCCCAAAAAGCCCAGCGCCACTCCCATTAAAGTCCCGCGCGCTCCACGGCCTATGCAAGGCCCGCGCTCTGAGGCAAATAGCCTGCCGCACCTAAGCCGGGCTCAAAACTACCGGCGCAACCTGACCCCAGAGCAGCAACAGCAACTGCTCGCCCGCCGGCGGGAAATCTACCGAGCCAAACATGGACCGCCTAAGCGGCGACGAACGCTTGACCTTGAAAAACGCAGACAATCAGTCAAACGCGCCTGCGCAGCATTTCGCGCACGTCAAAAAGCAAAAACCAAATGAATACACAAATCCGATCATCCGCACTGCCCAAACTGGCGTTATGCGGGCAGTTTGAAGGAGCCAAGGGAGAACCTTCTGAGGCAGCAACGCGAGGACTACGGCTTGATGCTGCGCTCCGCCAAGTTTGGACGACCGGCGAAGTCCCTCCGCTCAGTCAGGAGGAAGCCACTGCAGTTGCATGGTCATTTGACCAGATTGACGCGCTGAGGGAAAACGCTGCGGTCGAAATGCGCGAGGAGTTTTGCAAAATTCTTGTCCCGATCATCGACTACACTGGCACCGCCGATGCTATCTGCGCCGAGCAACTCTGGATTGCTGATCTTAAGTCGGGAATGATTCGGAACTACCGAGAACAAATGGCCGCGTATTGCCTAGGTCTGATGGCGCAACACATGGAGTCCGAGTGGACTTACCATTTGTTATTTTGCGACCAGCAGAAAGTTGTTTCTGAAACTCTCTCGTTTCGAGAGGCTTACGAGATTGTATTCGGTGTTTTTCAAAACGTCGGGCAACCGCCTGTCGCAAATGAGTGTTGCGGCTGGTGCGCTAAGTCGCTGACCTGTTCAGCTAGGGTGAGCGCCATTGAATTGCTCGATCAACGGTTTGACATTATTTTGGAAGACCCCGATAAACTCGCGCAGTTTTTAGACAAGTGCCGCGTGCTGGACGATTTCAGAGAAGCGGCGGAAGCCCGCGCTCGGGAATTACTAGACGCTGGGGTGCGGGTTGAGGGGTGGAGGCTCCAAAAGGGACGCACCACGGAAACCGTTGACGTTAAAACTCAACTGACGTTTCGCGACCCAGAAGAACTGCTTTGGCTACATGGCCCGCTCAGTGCCAAAAAATTTCGGGAACTTGTCGGCGAGGGCGTCGAGTTTCCGACGATCAGTAAAACCAGCAAACCCTCATTAACAAAAACAAAATGAACAACGAAGATATTGAAAATGCAATCTCACCTGACTCAATCGCAGAAAAACTTTTGCCATGTCCATTTTGTGGGCAAAGTGAGTTTTTTAGAGTTGCAAATAACAGTTGGGGTCGAATTTGGGTTTCAGTCAAATGCGATGGATGCGGAGCACAAGGTTCGGATGTTCCATTGACTGAAGAAGAATTTGATAATCAGGACTTTAAAGCCGTTTACGCAAATTGGCAAAATCGCACAGCATAAAATGAACGAAATACAACTAATCCCCATTGGGGACATTCAAGAAATGGCAAGCGCCATGTCAAAATCCAAGTTCTTCGGGTTTAAAACTCCAGAAGAAGCCGCCGCACTAATGCTAGTCGCCCAGGCAGATGGACTGCACCCGGCGAAAGCTGCAACGCACTATCACATCATTCAAGGTAAACCGTCGCTAAGTGCGGACGCAATGCTGGCCCGCTTTCAATCGGCCGGCGGGCGCGTCCAGTGGCAAGTTTACGGAGATGACGCCGTCACTGGCACGTTTACGCATCCCGCTGGCGGCTCAGTCACAATTCGCTGGGATTTGGATCGCGCAAAAAAAGCAGGTGTTGGAAATCTTCAAAAGTTTCCAGCCGCAATGATGCGTGCTCGATGCATTTCAGAGGGCGTCAGGACGGTATTCCCAGGCGTCATCGTTGGGATGTATACTCCCGAGGAAGTCGCTCAATTTGCTCCAGCGGAAGTCGCCCAGGCGGCGTTGTCGGAGCCTAGAAAGTTCCTTCCGTTTCACACAGCGGTTGCGCAGCTTGAATGCTGCGAATCGCTTGACGAACTCAAAAAAACATGGTTTGAGGTTGCTACAAAATGCGATCCTGCAGACCTTTCCCAGCTGACAGAACTCAAAGACCTCAAGAAAACTCAACTCCTCTAAATTATGTCCTACAAATTCATTGTTCCCACTCTTCGGTATCCCGCTCCCAAAGCCGGAGAATATATCGCGGAAATTAAAACCGTCTCAACCAAAAATCGCGACGGTGAAAAACTTATCTCTCGCAATGGCGATCCGAAGTTGTCGCTCGGATTGCTTCTCGTAAACACCGATGGAAATTTATACGAAACCACTGAGTTTGTCACCCTTCCGACACTGGACGAAAATGGAAACCCAGTCCAAGAAACTGGCGTTTACTTGCTCCGAAAACTCTCCGAAATCCTGCGTGCTCTTGGGCACGACATGACTACGGGAGATGGTTTTGAAATTAACTCCGCCGCGTTCCTCGGGCGAACGGCAAAAGTTACAGTGGAGCTTGGTCCGGAAACGAATGGGAAAGTTTACACTCAGATTAAAACGTGGGAACCCAGCCCGCGAGCGGTAGCCGCAAAAGCAAACGACGATCAGATCCAGTTCTAAAGCGGTTTTGGAGGGGCGCGCATTCCGACCACGCGCATTACATCAATGAAACTCAGAGATTATCAACAAGCTGCCGTGGACGAAATTCGCGCAGCGTTCACTCAAGGGGCGCGAAAGCCCCTGCTAGTGGCTCCAACGGGATCGGGAAAAACCGTCATTTTTTGCTACATCGCACAAGCCGCAGCGGCGCTCGGGAATCGAGTAACGATTCTTGTGCATCGGCAAGAGCTAGTGGATCAAACTTCCCGGGCGCTAGATGCGTACGGCGTGCCTCACGGGATCATTGCAGGCGGGCGCACAGACTCGCGAGCGCATTTGGTACAGGTTGCCAGCGTACAGACTCTTGCGCGGCGTTTACATAAATACGAGACGCCTCAAATCGTCATTGTCGACGAGGCTCATCACGCCGTTGCTGGGACATGGCGCTCAGTGCTTCAGCATTACGCGGCGGCGCGGGTGCTCGGTGTCACGGCCACCCCATTGCGGCTAGATGGCAAGGGGCTGGACAGCGTGTTTGATACACTGATTCTTGGCCCCAAGGTTGGCGAGCTTATCGAGCAGGGATTTCTGAGTCGCCCGCAGTACTGGAGCAAACCGCTAATGGACGCGTCAAATGCGCGAATCGCGATGGGGGACTACGTTGTCGAGGATCTTAACGCGATGCTGACCGACGCAATCATGGGCGACGCCGTCACCGAGTACAAACGACGCGCTGATGGACTTCCTGCGATTGCGTTTTGCCCCTCTGTTAATCGCGCCCATGCTGTTGCTGCCGCATTTAGATCAGCCGGGTATCGGTGGGCAACGATTGATGGGACGCTAGACAAAGGGGTGCGGCGGGAACTGGTAGAAATGCTCGGGGACGGGCGCTTGCATGGTTTATCGGCGTGCGAAATTGTTTCCGAGGGGTTCGATCTCCCAGTGGTGACGGCGGCGATCCTGCTGCGCCCAACGGCGTCGCTCTCAATGCATCTCCAGCAGATCGGGCGGGTGCTCAGGACCCACTCCACTAAAGAGCGGGCAATCATCATCGACCATGCTGGCAACCTCCATAAGCACGGTGCCGCTGAGGACGAACGCGAGTGGTCGCTGAAGACTCGTAAAAAAAAGAAGGGCAAGCCCGAATCAATGATGAAGGACTGTCCACAATGTTATTGCTGCGTGGCGCTTGCCTCTCTGACCTGCCCAGAGTGTGGGTATCTGTTCAAGACGGAGGAGCGTAAAGTTTCAGAAATCGAAGGAGATTTGGTTGAATTTCAAGCGGGCACCCATAACCTTGCAACGCTGATGGCGTCGGCAAAAACACTTTCAGACTTTCAGCGAATCGGAAAAATAAAAGGCTACAAGCCTGGGTGGGCTTGGCACCAAGTTAAAAAACCAAAGTTCAGTTATAACCTATGATAACCCAAGAGAAGTATGTTGCTATGGCGCAAGAGCTTGCGGCAGCGAAATTGAATCTTAGAATGGCAATGAAATTGCTTAAAAAAGCGTGTTCGTTTGACCAACGGATTGAGGCAAAAGAGACTTGGGAAATGCAGCTAAAAGGATTGATGGAAGAGGTGGCACTATGAAAAAAAATGGAGGGAAAACTTTTGCCCGTATGGTGCGAAGCAAAAAACAAAGTGGAGCAGTTTTTGTGAAACCGAACGGCGCGTGTGTGCGGGCGGGAACTGCAAAAGACATGGAGCGAGGAAATTATTTTCACCGTAATACAATTCCCGCAAAAGAAATTGAAAGCTTATGAACCAAATTGAAACGCTAGAAGACGCCTTGGAGGCCGTCGCTGACTCAATCGATTCTAACTCTTTTGTGGACTACGTTCGCAAAGGGCTAGAGGCCGACACGGACCTCCATTACAAACTGGACATTAAAAACACGACACAGGGCATCGTGGTGTCTTTTGTTGCGGAAAAAAAGTTTCCCGTTAGACCTCTCAAAACATTCATCAGACTCCGCTAATATGATCTCAATCGGATACCCTGACGACGAGGACGACCGGCATGAAGAGGTGCCGTTCTGCGAGAAGTGCGAAAATGAAATGAGCCTTGATTTGTGGGATGAGTGGTTCTGCGAGGTGTGCTCTAAGCCGGAGGATAAAAATGACAACTGAAACGCTGCTGCGTCGCACTACAACCCGCCCAGAACCCTCGCGGCTGGAGATTGCTGCGATGGCAATGCAAGGGATGCTAGCAGCCAGCAGTTTCGATACGCTGCGGCTCTCCAGAAGTGCACTTGAGGCAGCAGACGCACTTATCGCGCAGCAAAGGAGGCGCAATGACCGACGACCAAATTAACGCAGCGATTGACCGAATCATGTTTCTAAATGCTTGAAAATGTGGATACTACCAAAACAACTACACACCTCGGCCTTTGTGCCGGATATGGCGGCATTGAGCTTGGACTCAAACGAGTCCTCCCAGCTTTGCGCACAGTCGCTCTTTGTGAGATCGAAGCATTCGCCTGCGCGAACTTGGTCGCAAAAATGGAAGCGGGACTCATGGACTCGGCACCTATCTGGACGGATCTTAAAACCTTCCCTTGGGCAAAGTTTTCTGGAAAAGTGGACATCCTCACTGGAGGCTACCCCTGCCAGCCCTTCAGCGCAGCAGGCAAGCGCCTCGGAGCGAACGACCCCAGACACCTTTGGCCCTACATCGCAGATGGAATTAGGCTTATGCGCCCCCGAGTCTGCTTCTTTGAAAATGTCGAAGGACACATTAGCCTCGGACTCCGAGAAGTCATTGCAGACTTGGAAGGCCTTGGTTACGCAGCGACGGGGGGAATATTCAGCGCGGTTGAATGCGGTGCGCCTCACCAGCGCAAGCGGGTGTTCATCCTGGCCCACAGTAACAGCCAACGAGGACAGTTATCGCATTGGGGGAGACTCACAGCAGAGCAAGTGCCTATCGGCAATGGCGAGGCGTGGGGAGATGTCTGGCCCTCCCGCCCCGGACAACCCCAGCACGCATGGGAGCCGCCCAGAGTCGTGGCTAACGCCCAGAGCAAACGAGCCAGCAGCGGACAGCAACTTTGTGACACGGAATGCGGACAGGGGCGAGCATTGTCATCCGAGCCTAACGAGCCAAGCGAAAGCGTGGGCAACGCCGAGATCTTGCGAGCACAAGGGGCATGGCCCAAACAGCAAGCAGCAGGGTTTATGCAATCAAGTACAATGGGCAACGCCGCAAGCCAGAGATTGGAAGGAGGGAAGCAATCCGCAGCCGCACGGCCTGAAACAGATTCAATTACCGCAGCAAGCGGGGACGGGCAAACTCAACCCTCGCTGGGTCGAGACACTGATGGGTCTCCCGATTGGATGGACTATGCCAAGTTGTGCGTCACCTGCGACAATCGCACCGACGAACTGCGACTCCTCGGCAACGGAGTAGTACCGGCAACAGTAGAAAAAGCATTTAGAACATTATGGAACCAATTGAAATGAACACAGAAGCATTAATTCAACGCCTCAGAAGCATTATGCCGCTGGGACCACTCACCGAAGAAATACACCGCGCCGCCGCCGACAGGCTGGAGGAGTTGGAGCGGGACCTAGTCAGACTCCGGCGCGTCACAACCCGCCCAGAGCCCTCGCGGCTGGAGATTGCGGCGCGGTTGATGGCGGCAAATCTGAGTAGGGAGACAGAGCAATGGGAAACTGTAGAAGAGGCAATCTGGGCAGTTGAACAGGCAGACGCACTCATCGCAGCAGCAAAGGAGGCAAAATGACCGACGAACAAATCAACGCAGCAATTGCAAAAGCAATTAACGCTGACGAGCACTGGATGATTCAGAAGGACTACTGCGCCGACCTCAATTCGATGCATGAGGCGGAGAAGGTGTTAACAATAGATCAATTTTATGCTTACTCAGCTTTTATTGATAGGCGTGCTTCAAGGGGTGAATATCGTGCTTATTTGGGGGCAACAGCCCGCCAACGCGCAGAGGCGTTTCTGCGCACGTTGGGCAAATGGGAGGAGGTGCAGGGGTGACCGAATCCACAATCCAAAACAAAATCCGGCTGGCGCTCGGCTCGCGTCCTGACGTCCGGCTTTTTCGCAATCACGTCGGCGTAGTCAAAGACCAACGCGGCCAGGTGCATTCGTTTGGCTTGCGCAAAGGGTCCGCTGATTTGATTGGGTGGGTCAGGATTTGGCACATCGCAGTTTTTTTGAGCATTGAAGTAAAAACGGCCACGGGCCGAGTTAGGGAAGAACAGCAGCAGTGGATGAAAAACGTAAATGAATCGGGCGGCATCGCTTTTGTCGCTCGATCTGAAGAAGAAGCACTAAACCAACTAAATGAATATATCGCCGCAAGACATCGCCTCATCTCTATTTCAAATTGAGTGGGAAACCCCTCAACTTGGCTGGATGGAGTGCCCAGGACTGACGAATCACACGGGAAAAAATAATCCCGCAGACTGCCGCATCACTTTGGATGATGGTCGCCCACCGACAATCCATTGTTTTCACAATTCCTGTTCTGAGCAGCTCGCGAGCGCGAATAAATCTCTGCGTTCGGCAATAGGCCGCGTTCAAAAATCCACGACGCCAATTAGCTATTCGGTCGTTAAAAAACAGCCGGATCCCGTCAAAAAATCACTCGTTGCTCGGGATCTTCCGCCACCGATGAGCGGAGGTTTGCAACGGCACTTAGCAGCGTGTTTTGCCGAGGATGAGTGCGTCTCTGTTGTCGCGGCTGATAAAGACGGCGGGATCACAAGCAAAGGCGAGACGTTTAAACCTAATCAGGTTCAACCGACTGCCCGCTGGGGGACGTTTATCCGCGTCAACCCGATGCGGCTGGGCGGAGCTAAAAACGATGAAGTCACCGCATTTCGCCACGTTCTGATCGAGTCTGACAAAACTCCGAAACCACTCCAGTGGGCTGCGATTATCGCCAGTGGGCTTCCCGTTTCCTGCGTTGTGGATTCTGGCGGCAAATCACTCCACGCCTGGGTCCGCGTCGACGCCGAAAACGAAGCCGAGTATCGGGCGCGCGCCAAAAAAGCAGCAGACGCCATGGACGCTTTCGAGGGCGTCACCGTGGATCGCTCTTGCCTCAATCCTGCACGGTTTGCACGGCTCGCTGGAGCGCAGCGCGGGGAGGCTAGGCAGGAACTGCTTGCGCTCGGCATCGGCGAAGTCTGCTGGGAAGACTGGGAAAAGCCGCAGCCTGCCGAGGAATCGTCGATCAAAAATGATAAACCGTTTCTCATTCTTGGGAATCTCAACCGAGTTTATTATTACCTAAGCCGCCGCACCGCTTCGCTAGTCGCGCTGACCTCGGGGCAGCACACTCGCAACGCGCTGATGGAGCTGGCGCCGCTATCATGGTGGGAAGCCGAGATGGACAAAAAAGGCGACGTCCTCATCCAGGTTGCCGTGGACTGGCTCATCCAGACGGCAGGTGGCATGGAGTTCAGCCCTGGGCATATTCGCGGCCGAGGCGCATGGTTAGATGAGGATCGCGTCATTTTCCATGCGGGCAACGCGCTGTTCGTGGACGGGATCCCGGGCGATTTGCTATCGGTGCGCTCAAAATACGTTTACGCGCGCGCAGAGCGGCTTGGGGTCGTAACGGCGGAACCGCTCTCCAACGTCGAGGCGAATAAGCTGCGCACCATGTTGGGCTGTTTCCAGTTTGTTAATCCGCTCGACTCGTTATTTATGGCGGGCTGGCTCGTCACGTCGGCGATCTGCGGGGCACTGGACTGGCGCCCCCACGTCTGGCTAACCGGCGCGGCTGGCTCAGGGAAAACGACCATCCTCTCCGAGGTTGTCGAACCACTCCTTGGGGATATCGCGCTTCATCTCCAGGGAAATACGACCGAGGCTGGGATCAGGCAAGCTCTGGGGTGCGACGCTCGGCCTGTTATTTTTGACGAGGCTGAGGGCGAGGGCGAGTCAGGACAGAAGCGCATGGCTGAGGTGGTGGCTTTGGCTCGCGCTGCATCTCGGGAATCGGGGGCGGTTATGCTCAAGGGCGGGGCCACTGGGCAGGCTATGTCCTACCGCATCCGTTCGTCGTTTCTATTTGCATCCATCGCCGTCTCGCTGGATAAACGCGCTGACCAAGGCAGAATAACGGTTCTAGAACTCACTCCAGAGCATTTGCGGACCCAGGATCGGTTTTCGGAGGCGAAACGATTGATGGCTGAAACTGTTGATCGGCCAGAATGGTGCGAGCAGTGGAGGGCACGGTGCATTTCGCTGGCAGCGGTTGTTGCTGCTAACGCGATCACATTTAAGCAAGCTGCACGCGGGAAACTGGACGAGGCCCGAAACGCGGATCAAGTCGGCGCATTGCTTGCCGGCGCTTACGCGCTGACATCCACCGACCGAATCACGCTGGAGACTGCCACCGCGTGGGTAGACGCGCAGGATTGGACATTCGCCAGCGCTGACCGTGGCGACACTGATGAGCGCTCGCTGCTCAACCGGCTATTGGAGTCGTGGCTGCAGGTCGACACGCTGGACGGCCCTGGGAGGTCCAAAATCACGGTTGCGGAAGCAATTAGGGAGACGCGCTCTGAAAACGACAGCAAAGCCCGCTGGGCCGAAGAGGCGCTCGCCAGGATAGGGGTTCGTGCGCGAGAGGAACACGTCGACATCGCAACGAACGGGATCGAACTTCGCCAACGGTTGGGGGTCACTCGCTGGGTGGACCAGCTTAAACGGTTCCCAGGCGCAATGCGTATGGACTCGCAGGTGCAGATTGGCGCCATGCGGAAACGGACCGTGCGGCTCCCTATGGATCTGTTTTGAAACACTCAAAAACTCAACTCAACTCCGGAAAGAGATAGACATATATAGAGAGAGAGAAATATCCCTATATATATATATCTATATATAGAGTTATATGAGTATTGTGAGTATTTCCTCTGTAAAACCAAAAAAAAAGACTGAGTCATGAATGAGTGTCCTGAGTATTTTGTGTTAGTTGGGCCGAGTTGTAGAAGTTGGGTGGCAATAGTGCGGTGCTGTGACCCTCTTACGGGGGCGCTGCTGGGCAGCATAACGATGGATATGGATCCGACGTGTTTCTGCGACATCAAATGGCGCACAATGTCCACCGCTCAAATTGGAGATCTTGAGCTTTTAGGCTGGACATTTCGAAAATCGTGCGCGAAACCCGAATGAATGGATGAAAACATCATCGGCGAATTGCTAGACATGGGGATCCCGGAGCGACACGCTGAGACTGTGGAGGCATGGCACAGGGGGATAGTCGCCGAAGCTCGGGGCGACGCGACAGTCGACATTGCATGGCGTATCCTCGAATGGTTGCTCTCGCCATTACCTAAACTTTGGGATGCCAGATCCAAAGCGATTGGGTTGGCGTTTGCGGTCGGTCGCCCTGATTTTGCGGGGTACGAGACGCTTGACGACGCAGGCCGAGGCGAGGGGGTGAGCCATGCGACAGTGGCAAACTGGAAAAATGCGGCGCTTCAGGCAATGAAGGCCCCCCCTAAGGAATCTTTTTAAGCTGGGGGTTTTGTCGCAGTGCTGGGCTCTAGTTCTCTTTTTTTATGAGTAATCTGAAAAATCCACGTTACCAAATCGAAATGATCGGGATTGAAACATTGATCCCGTATTACGCTAACGCGCGCAAACACTCCGATGCCCAGGTGGCTCAGATTGCAGGAAGCATTCAAGAGTTTGGGTTTACCAACCCAGTGCTGGTTGACGCGGAGTCAGGCATCATTGCAGGACATGGTCGAGTGTTAGCAGCTCGGAAACTCGATCTGACTGAAGTACCCTGCATTCGGCTGGCGCATTTAACGGAGACGCAGCGGCGTGCGTATGTCATTGCCGACAATAAACTGGCGCTAAATGCGGGATGGGACGAGGAGATGTTAAAATTAGAACTTGAGTCACTGCGAGAAGAGATTGATTTGGGGCTTATTGGGTTCAACGCTGATGAACTTAAAGCGCTAATGTCAGTGGAAATAATTGAGGGAAAGACCGACCCTGATGAGGTGCCGGAAGCGCCTGAAGATCCGGTGACGGTGCTCGGGGACATCTGGACGCTGGGCGATCACCGGATTATGTGCGGAGACAGCACAAGCATTGACAATATTGAGATTTTGTTGGATGGCGCAAAATGGGATTGCCTAATATTTGATCCGCCTTATGAGCAAGAGTCCCTTTATTCAACGGCGATGCTTCCTCAAAATGAAGGAGCTAAACTTATAATTTTTTGGGACTTCAAAAGATTTGCTTGCGCTGCAAAATGCGCAATGGAATTCGGTTGGGCGCCATTATACGAATTGATTTGGGATAATGTGACGTCTTGGTTTACCCCTAACAGACCATTGGCCAGGCACAAAGCGTGCGGGATTTTTGGAGACGATCCCAAATGGAATTTCGAAGCAGCGATAATTAAAGACGGAAAAAAACGGGAGGCAAAAACAGTTTCAAACACAAGAGGTGATTGCGACTATATTCCATTAAATGGAGCAGTTCATTTACGCACGGTAGAAGCATTTCCAACAACTTCAGAAAACGGAGGGCATTGCCATTCAAAACCAATGAAATGGATTGAAGCAATATTTAGAGGGGTTGGAAAAAGTGTGTTTTTGGACTTATTTGCAGGTTCGGGCACAACTGTAATGGCGTGCGAAATAATTGGTACTACAGCATTCGCGTTGGAATTAAACCCAGTAAACGTTGATATAATTTTAAATCGCTGGCAGGCATTTACTGGAAAAAAAGCATTACACAAATCTGGCAAAACATTTGACGAATTAAAAATTAAGCAAAAATGAATTTAGCAGAACAGGCAACGCGCGCGCAAATCACAAACATTTTTGCCAAACTAAAATCTGGCAAAACTATTTCACGCCGAGAACAAGCGCAAGTTGAAGCTTACGAACGTGGCCAAGCGCCTGTTAAAACAACGCGGGAATGGGCCGCGCATTACGGCGTCTCACACGTTACAATTATTAAGTGGGGCAAGGTCGGGGCTCCGCTTAAAGGCACGGTTGAGGAGATGGACGCATGGCGAGCAGCAAAAATTAAAGAGACACCAGTGGGGTTATCTGACGCAAAACTCCGCAAGACAATGCTGGAAGTCGAGCGACTGGAGATTCAGAACGCCCAGGCCCGCGGCGAACTTATCAACCGCGCTGAGGTGCGGGAGGCGGGGGTGCAGATTGGCGCCATCTTGTCGGCAGAGTGCCAAGCGCTGGTAAACGATTTGACGGGACAAATTGCGGGGCAGTCTGAGGAGGAATTGCGTCCTAAGTTGCAGTGCCGCATTGACCTTTTATTGGACAGGGTGAAGGCCAAGTTGCATGAATCCACTTAAGGAAGGCGTCGCCGCTGGCATCGTTACCAGCTATCAGGGCGACCCGCTGGACTGGCTAGCGGAGCATGTCCGACTGCCGCATTCGGCGCGGTCGACTCGGTTTCAGCCGGACAACGCGCCCTGGCTCAACGACATTTTTCGCGCGGTCTGCGATGATCGCATCAAACAAATCGTTGCCCGGGCGCCTACGGGCGGAGGCAAGACAACGTTGCTAGAACTGGTTGTTCCGTGGGTCATCGCCCAGCAACCTGGACCGATGATGATCGTTGGGCAAACTGACGAGACGACAAAAGAATGGGCCGAGTCGCGACTGATGCCGATCCTTGAATCCTGCCCGCCAGTGGCTCGGCTGTTTCCTCATGACCGGCATCAGAAACGGAAGACTGCGATCATGTTTCCGCATATGGCTCTTTTTTTGAATGGGGCCAACATGAGCAGTCTCCAAGAAAAGTCGATGCGGTACTGTTACGGCGACGAGTGCTGGCGCTGGGAGCCAGGGCTGGTTGATGAACTCAAAAAGCGGCACCACGACCGGTGGAATCGTAAGACGATTCTGGTGTCGCAGGGCAGCAAAACCGGCGACGATTTCGACCGCGAGTTTCACTCTGGCGTAGTCCACGAATGGGGAACGGAGTGCGAGTCGTGCGGCGACTGGCATAAATATCTTTGGACCTCGATTAAATACGACGAGATCCGCGACGAGAAAAACGAATGGAACTGGGCTGGCGTCATGGCGTCGGCGCGGCACGAATGCCCGCTTTGTGGACACGTCACGCTAGATACGACTCAGGGGCGCAGGGGGATGGCTAGTAGAGGCCGCTATGAGATCGAGCACGGGGCTCAACCTATTGCCGGTAACGTCTCGTTTACCTGGTCAGCGCAAAGCGTCTGGTGGATTACTTGGGCCGATATGGTTGTGGAATGGCTTAAAGCCAATGAGGAGAAGCGGCGCGGGAACACGGAACCGCTGAAGCAATTTCGCCAAAAGCGTCTGGCGCAAAGCTGGAGCGATGAGCAAGAGTCGCCCGAAATCAACCTCACGGCCGGCGATTATCATCTCGCTGACCACGGAGACGGGCAGGCAATTGATGGAGAGGCAAAGCGGCTGATGTCTGTTGACCGGCAGCGCGATCACTTTTGGGCAGTATGCAGGGCATGGCGCTCTGATGGCTCTAGTCGGTTGATTTGGTGTGGGAAAGTGCTAACCGAGGAGCAGCTCCGACAGATTCAGCAGCGGCTTAAAGTCCATGACAAACTGGTGTTTATGGATGCCCAGTACGACACCGGGCTAACTTATTCCTGCTGCGCGCGTTGGAATTGGACGGCGCTTCACGGATCCGGCCGCAAATCGTTTCAGCATTCGGTCGGGCACAAAATGGTGGACAAGCTTTACTCGCCAGTAAAAGACGCGGCTGCACCGACTGGAGGGCGGGCTAGATATATTTTCTGGGCAAACGAAGGGGTGAAGGATCGTTTCGCCCAGCTTCGCGCAATGGGCTCGCCTGTCTGGGAGTACGGGCTGGATACGCCCAAGGACTACCTCAAGCAAATTGTGGCCGAGGCTAAGCGTGAGGTAGTGGATAAATTTACAAAGACGATCCAGCGGCGCTACGTCCGCATTCACCGCGACAATCACATGGGGGACTGCGAGGCGATGATTACAGCGGTGGCGCTGATGCTGGGACTGCTGCGCGAGACGGTGGTTGACTCGGAGGAAAAGCAAGGGTAGGGTTTTAGCAACCACAGCAATGAATCAACGCCTCACTTGGGAAACCGGGTGGGGCGGTTTTTTTTACACCACGCCTCTCTAGTAATGGCTGCCGCGATTCCTCAACTCATTCTCAAAGCGTTTCTCTCGCGCGACTTGATGGAGCTACGCGCACTCAGGGACGAGTTACTGGACAAAGTGATCTCGGGCCAAGGCGGTTACCTAAGCGCATCAACCGTCAATGGTTCCAGCTTCACGTTTACATCGGGCATGAGTTGCCTAGACACATTACAGCACGTCCAGCTTGCGATCAGCTACAAAGAGGCAGGCGTCTGCGCTCCTATTACGCGCACCACAATTCGCTTCGCATGAGCCTGCTTTCTCGTTTCAAATCGTTTTTTAAGTCAGACGTGCCGCAGGTAAAAAGCGAGTACGAAGTCTATCGCCGCCAAAGACTTATCGAAGGCGGCGCGTGGGGCCAGCGTCCGTTTTACCAAAACCATACGCAGAGCATGGCCAAGGAACTCCCGGTTGGGGAGTGGCGCACGCTGACTTCGATGGCGCGAAAGCTCTATTGGAACGTTGGGCTTGTAAACTCCGCCATCGATCAGCGGGCAATGCTGACGGTAGGCAAGGCCATGCGCCCGATTTATACGGGGGAAGATAAAGCCTGGGGAAAACTGGCTGAGGCATGGCTAAACGACTGGTTCCAAATCGCTTACACTGACGGGTCGTCCTGGTGGGATGCGCTTTTCCTTGAGTCGGTTGCAATTGACCGCGACGGGGATTGTCTAACGATTTGCACGCTTTCGCCCAACGGGTTCCCGCAGCTTCAGATCGTCCCCTGGCACCAAATCGGTTCTCGGGACGCTGACAGCGCAACGGTCAAAGATGGGCCTTACGCTGGCTATCGGATGGAAAACGGCGTCATCCTTAACGCGGCTGGGCGAGCAATTGCCTACCGAGTTATGGGCGAGACCGCTGACCAAGACCGCGACATCTCCGCCCGCGCTGCGATGATGACCTGCGACCGGCGCGAGATCGGCCAGGTGCGCGGGATCTCTGGGCTTGCTCCGGCCATCCTGGGGCTTCGCTCGCTCAAAGAGTTGGGCGACGATATTCGGTTTGCAAGCAACGCAGCCGCAAAGATTTCGCTGATAATGGAGACCGAGACTGGGCTGGCTGATCCCAGTGATCCGGCTTACGCGCTCGATACCAGCGCCGCCGCAAACGACGTCACCGGCATTCGGATGGAGCAGATGCAGGGAGGCAACGTCCAGTATTTCCGCGCAGGCTCTGGGTCCAAAATCAGCCAACTCAAATCCGAAGTCCCTTCTGAGGCGCAGGACCGCTTGCAGGAACGAATCATCCGCGACGCTCTCCTCGCGATGGGGTGGCCGCCGGAGTTGGGCTGGGATATGAGTAAACTTGGGGGAGCCAGCGTCCGTATAATGCTTGAGCTTGCCAACCGTGCGATCAGTGATCGCCATCAGTATCTTTCGCAGTACTGCAAGCGCCGGTGCGCGTTTGCCGTCGCCAACGCAATCAAACTGGGGCTCTTGCCTGCCTACAAAGGCAGCGACGCCGAGCGAGGTGGTGCGTACCAATTCAAATTCACGGCGCCTCCGCAGCTCACCGCTGACTCTGGCTACGCTTCCCGCGATGCCATTGAATCTTTCCGCGCTGGGATGCGCTCAATGACCGACATTCTCGGGTCCGGCGGCGTCACTTTGGACGAGCACCTCGACCAAATCGAGGCCGAAGAAAATAACATTCGCGAACGCATGGCGCGCAGTGGACTTCCTCGCTCTGTATTCGGAACCCTTACCCCTAACGGCCAGCCGCAGGATATGGTGGCGCCTACTCAAAACCCATGAGCTTTTCCCGCATCCTCTCCCGCGTCTACCATCAACCCTGGTTCATCACCGCCGGTGGATTTGACGCCGTGCATCGCCTTGTGCAGGCCCGTTTGACGCGCATGGACGACGATGAGATGCCAGACATGAGCATGTACGCCAACCAGCGGGAGCCGATGGAGATCGACCCAAACGGGATCGCGCACATTGAAATCTGCGGCACGCTGGCAAAAGGGATTTCACCGATTGAGAAATGCTGCGGTGCGACCGACTATGAAGACATCGAAGACGAACTCGAAGCTGCGATGGCCGCAAATGTGCGCGGCATTTGGCTGGAGATTGATTCTCCTGGGGGCGCTTGTACTGGCAATTCGGAGATCGCCGACCAACTCCAACTGATCTCTCGCAAAATCCCTACGCTCGCCTTTACCGATGGAATGGCGTGTTCTGCGGCGTACAACATTGCCGCGAGTTGCCGCGAAATCTGGGCTTCTCCGAGCGCCACCGTTGGCAGCATTGGCGCAATCATCCCCTGGGTAGACAACGGCGCAATGTGGGCCGAGGAGGGCATGATGTGGGCGCCAATAACTAACTCCGAGGGCGATCTCAAAGGCGCCATGATGGGTCCAAGCTTGACCGCCGCGCAAAACGCGTCTCTTGCTGAATACGTTCAGGACTCGTTTAATCTTTTCCGCGACAACGTGTTGCGAAACCGAAACGTGCCAGCTAGTGCAATGCGTGGGCAGTGCTTTTTGGCTGGACGCGCGCTTCAAAATAAGCTTATTGACAAAATTGGGGCAGAGCAGTTAGCTTACGACCGCTTGGTTTCATCGGTTTAGGTTTTATCTGTTCATCGTTCACCCGTCTGGTTTAACCGCCAGGCGGGTGTTTTTTTTACACGGGGTCCATAGGTATGGATCTACCCGACACCCTTGCCTCCGCGCTGGAGGCGCTCTCCGCTGCCCGTGCTGATGCGCAGGCACTCGAAATCCTTGCCAGCGAACACGCGACCACGCTCAACGCCCTCAACGCGCTGGCCGATAAACATCAGGAGCTGGCCGCCTCGCTGGCTGCCGCATCAATGGCTGCCGCTGATCAAGCCGCAGTGATTGCCGCCCTCGAAGCCGAAAAACTCACCGCTTCTGAACGCGCCAACGCAATCGTCGCCAACATCGGCGTCGCCCCTGTGGCAATCGTCCCCGACGCCGCGCAGGCAAAAAGCTCCACAGAATTGTGGGCCGAATTTAACGCGCTTCCGATTGAAGATCGAAATTCCTTTTACGCGAAACATCGCGCTGCTCTCACCAAATAACTCAACCCCAACTTCTCTAAGTCCTTATGTCCAATACAATTGCCGGTGTAAACCTCTCAGCGATCGCCATGGAGTCGCTGAATTCCCTAAAAGCTTTATTCGCAAGCCTCGGAGCTTGCACGACGGATTTCTCCGCCGAAATCGCTGATCGCGGCGCAAGCATCACGACTCGCTATCCGGTTAATGTTACCGCTCAGGATCTGAGCCTTGGCTTCATTCGCACCGGCGTCGAAACAACCGCAAAAACCATAACCTTGACGAATTACCCTGGGTTTTGCTACGGATTCAATGACCTGGAAAGATCCAAGTCCTCGATCAACCTCAACGACCTGTTTATTGCTCCCGCGTTGACCGCAGTTGGTCAATCCGTGTTTGGCACGATTTGGAACCTGGTGACCTCCAGTAACTTCAACTCTGTCGGCATCAATGCTGCCAACTTTGACCGCTCGGATCTTGCTGATCTCCGCGCTCGCTTGAACACGCAGGGGATGCCGCAGGAGGGCCGCGCTGTATTGCTCAATCCGACTTATTTTGCCAGCCTGCTTAAATCGCTTAACACGGCTGAGTTTCCGGGTTTCATTCCTGAAAAGGGCGAAGGCTTTATTCCTCGCGTTGCTGGTTTCGACGTTTACGAATCCACCGAGTGCGATGCAAACGGCCAGGGCTTGGGTGGCTTCGTGTTCCACAAATCCGCGTTGCTCCTCGCTTCCCGTCGCGTCAACGCTGACGGCGCACAACAGATGGGCGCTGAGGTCGCTGACGTCCTTGTCCCTGGGCTAAACCTTCCTGTGCAGATGCGCCGTTTTTACGACGTGAACGCCGGAGAATTGGTCTACAGCATGGGTGTGCTGTTTGGAGCCACTGCGGGCCGTGTAGAAGCTGGTGTTCGCATTGTTGCTGAATAAATAACCACTCACACGGGGAGAGGTGGGCGTTTGCTCGCCTCTCCCTTTGTCTATCTAATTATGTCTCAAAAACTTACAGTTGTTACAAAGGATCTCGAAATCGTTTACATCGGCGACGATTACGACGCGGCCATTAAAGCGTACAAAACTTACAACGAGCCTGGGATCATCAAGGTGTTTTGCCTCACGCGGCCCGACCGCGAGAAACGAATCAAAATTCAGAAGAATGAAACGCCCGCTGTAAAGTCCAAGAAATGAACTGGTTCGCCATAGCCGCAGACGCCACAAATCAAGCTCTTGCCATTATGGGCGAAGAGTTTGTTTACCAGGGGCAGACGTGGCGTGGTGTCATCAATCAAACGGATACTCACGAAATCCTTGAGGCTGGTGGTTTTGCGACTTACTGCACGTGTTCAATCGTGATTCAGAAACGCGGATTTCCAGTGCCGGTGAAGGGCGACAAACTTACCATAGCAGGGACACCGTTGCGCATTGTGCGCACGGCAGAGCACCCGGTGGCCTGGACTCTTTATCTGGAGGACGTGTCACGATGAGCCTTGATTTGGCGATGTGCGATGCCATTCGCAACAGTTTGCAAGACGCTTTCCCAACGACCTTTGTGGGCCTGCCGCATGACAACGAGCGAATCACAATGCCTTGCATCATCCTCGATTTAAAAGGCAACTCGCTGCTCAACTCGCCGCTGTGGACAGGGCAACTTTCTGTTGCTGTGGCGCAACAGGCTGATGACTCAACGGTTGCGCAACACATTGCATTTGTAAAAGAGGTTTCAGACTTTTTGACAAACCTCGAAATCGACTCTGATGCCGTGCAGTTATACGGGATTATTTCAAAATCTTCTGACGGAAACAACACCGAGCGCCACTGGTCTACGACGCTCACATCCACAATCGGCTACGGCCCAAAAAACTAATCCTTATGCCCGCATTCGGTGTCGCAGACACATTCGGAGTAACAGCTCCCACTGGTTATCTTCAAAGCTCAGAAAGCTCTACTGACGTGGAGGTTTCCACAATTAAAAATGCCACAGGGCAAATTGTGGAGGCGGTCAAAAAGCCGCGCACGCTTCAGACCGTAACGGTTAAAACCAAAGGCGACGCAACATTGTCAACCGTTGCGGTTGGCGACTTTTCCGGCATGACAATTACGTCGTCAAAATATTCGCAAACTAACGACGACTTTGGAACCTCTGAAGTCACGGGAAGCCTTTACGCCTAAACTTATGAGCACTTTTGGCATCACAAAAATTACGGGGGATTTAATTGAGAGCGTTGATCTCGAGCATAAAGCAGAGGTCAAACAGCTAATTACCTCAACCGGAACGCATTCCGCTGTTCGCTCCGTGGACGACTCATACACATTTTCCGTTAAAGGCAAAGGCATAAGTCCCGTCACGATTGGGTCGGCAGATGGGGCGCCGACAGGGGCAACTGGAAAAATCATCATCACAAACGTGACGCTCACAGAAACCAACGACGATTGGGTTGGATTTTCCTACTCTGGAACAGCTTACCCGCACGCAACTTAACCGCAGTTTTTTGAAATATTATGCACGTCGGACAGACAATTGAATTTATTCGGGACAACCTCCCGCCGTTAAAATCACCCAACACCGACATCGTTGGCGCGTGGTTCACTTGCGGGGGGCAACTCCTTAAAGAAGACCCCTACGCCTGGACAGTTGAAGATACGCACGACGGTCCAAAGCAGACAGTCACATGGTGCATTGATGGCGATGCGCCAGTGGCGTTTGGCACCGAGGCGGTGACTTTTTCCGAGTTTCGTCGGCGCTGGATGTCGGCGACCTGGTGCGCAGAAAACCCAGATCACCCGATCAGCTACATGCGCCTTTTCCGCGACAATGGCGCAAAGATGAAGACGTGGATCAAAACGCTCAAACCTGCCGTTTTAATCCGCCGTGGGGGGCGCGTAGCGGTGATCCACCCAGACCTTCCAGAGGCCCGCAAAAATCAAATCCTCGCCGAATTATGAACGAAATTCACGATTTTATTGACGGGGAAAAAAAGGTGGGCGGATTAAATTTTCGCCCCTACACAATTGGTAGCAAAGCCGCCTGCGAACAGATGCGGCTCACCATGTTTACGGATGGCACATCGCCGGAAAATGATGGCGAGTCCGAGCGACAATTGATTGCCTTTGCATGGATTCAATCGCAACCGCTTAAAGAAGTCATTGCAGCGCTCCGCAATGGCACCGCAAATGTCTGTGCAGAGGAATTTGGGTGGACAGTGCCAGTCAATTCTTTGCCAGCTATTATTGCCGAAATTAACCGCATTGCTGCCGCATCAACAGCGGCAGCGGTAGAGGTTGCCCCTAAACCCGGAAGCGGAAAGGATAACGCGCCGGGAAACTTCATAGGCCAGGGCAGCTAGAATCTCTAGTCTATGCGCTGGCCGAGCATTACCATTTTACCGAGTATTTCATTTTGTGGGAACTTCCTTATCAACGGGCATTGCGATACATCCACGCTTCTCTTTGGGCAAATGGAGCGTGGACGGTGCGCGCAAAAGTTACCCCGGTAGCGGAGTACAACGCATTGCTGGCGGTAGCACTGGAGGCGCAAGCGGACGATGAAGAATGAGGTTGAAGTGATTGGGGGGGATGGGTTCTACCGCTCGCTCGATATGATGGTTGTAACTTCAAAACGCACCGCAATTGAAGTCATCAACGAAAATTTTAAAGGGACGGTTCGCAATCTCTTGGCATTGACCCCACCAATGGGAGGGGCTGAGAATTCGGCTTCATTTAAATTTAACGCCAAGGGTCAAAAAACGGGGGCTGTAGATTTTGCAGCGGGCTTGGCAAAAGGACGTGCTTGTATTCTTGCTGACATAAAAAAGGCATTTCACCAAGTGGCAGACACAGACCATCGCGCGTTTGCAGACAAAGATGAAGCGTTGAGCTGGTACCTTAAGGCGCGAAACTCACGCAAGCGGATTCCAGGACGCCCGCAGCGAGCCGCGACCAATAAAGAGGTGGACTTTGTCTTGCGCGAAATACAAAAGCGGCAAGGATCGTTTCCGGCGGGCTGGAGTAAAGCCGCCGCCTACTTTGGCATTTCGCTTCCAAAATGGATTTCCCGTTGGGGCGGAGTGCGATCGCGAATGGATGTTGAAGTGAGCCAATGGGGGTATTACTTGACTGCCACGAACATCACATCACATCGTGAGGGGGTAAAAATTCAAAGCATTGCCGATGCCGCGATTGGGATGCAGGCAAACAACATGGCCCGTCAGATTGAGCATTACGCAAAAGAAAAAGCAAAAAGCGCAGGCTTTATAACTTAATTTTATGGCCGACATCAAAATCAAATTGGGTATCGACGCGGCTGGATTACAGCAGGGGAGCGCTACGGCTAAAAAAGCAGTTGCAGACTTGGTGACAAGTTCCAATAAAAAAGGGCTGTTTCAAAATCTCAAAGCTGATATTTCAAAAATCGGCGGGCAAATGGGTGGAATTACCAGCGCCCTGACTAGTGGTAATTTGATTGGAGCAGCCGCCGGAATTGAAGGCATGGTCGCAGGCATGGGGGCGATGGCAATCCCGCTTGCTGGAGCTGTGGCTGGCATTGCTGCCGTAACAGTGGCAGCCAATGGCATGTGGGGCGCCATGAGTCGCAGCAAAGAACTTGTCATGGTTGCCGAAAACTTTGGGACATCGGTGCAAACACTGATGTCTGTCCAAAATGCGTTTGAAAAAGTCGGGTTATCTGCGCAGGACGCCGAATCGTCGTATGCAAAACTTGCGACTAAAATTGAACAGGCGCAAACAGGACAAGGCAAAGCTGCCGAATATTTTAAAACGCTCGGCATTGATCCCAATCAGTTGGGGGCGATGACGGATCAAATGCAACAGCTTCGCATGGTCGGTGAAGCAATTTCCAAAATGGGAACTGGATCGGAAAAGGCTGCAACATCCAAATTTCTTTTAGGTGGAGCCAGGCAGGCAACAGCATTGGCGCCCGAACAGCAGGCTCGAAGCGCTAAAGCCACCGCCTCAATTGGCGATCTTTTTTCTCAATATGGCGATGTTTTTATGCAGTTCCAGGGGCAGATTCGCAAACTGTTTGCTTCTGTTGCCGACTTCTGGGCGGGGGCAGCCTCCCAGGTAATCCCTGAACTGACGGCTTTTGTTGATGGCATTGAAAAGCTTGACCTTGTTGGCGCCGGAAAAGCTTTTGGCGCATGGGTTCGCAGTTTGATGGATGATATCCGGATCTGGAAAACACTATTCACTGAAGGGTGGAGCGCATCTAAAAAAGTTGCCAAAGAAATTCAAGCAAAAGGCGAAGGCGTATTGACCCCAGAGCAACAAGGTATTACAAAAATGCCAGTCACTGAAGTTGCGGCTAAAGTTGAGCCTATGCCAATGGGGGCGGCTGTTGATATATCCTCTACCCTAAGCAGTTTGACCAAGGTTGGCGGGGCTTCCGGAGGCATGGGTGGTGGCATTGTGCAGGATCAAGCCGCGTGGCAGTCCGTGCGGGTCCAAGAGTCAATTTTGGATTATACAAAGCAGCTCCTGGAAATCGTCAAGGGCGGCAACCAAGATCTCGGAATCACTTCTGGTGGCGGGGGGATGGTTTTAACAGCTTAAAAATTATGGCAACTGAAACACAAATCGAAGTCAGTCGTGACCCCACGGGGCTAGTCACGCGGACAGTGACAAAGCAGGCATTTGAATGGGAAGATCCTTCTGAAGATTGCCGCAGTTATCGCGTCAATCAAAACGACGGGGTGGTCACCATTGTCGAGGAGTTTTTCGACACGATGGATCCGGTTTACCAACTTGACGTCTCGACAACGACTGAGCCGATTGAGTCCCACGCGCATTTTGTTTCGCTCGAACCCCTCGACCGATCAAATTGGAAACGGTGGACGCAAAATTCGCAAGACCCTGTACTGAACGGATGGGATCCCAAAGACAGCGAAGTGGAGCTTATCCAATTTCTTTACTACCTGTGGCAGAGGTCAATAACGTCTTATTTTGCGCCCCGCATTGTTGTAAAATGCACAACGCTTGAAGACACGGAACCCAATGCTTCCGAAGTTGGAAAAATTAGCGAGACAGGTTGGGGAGGCAATGTGGGTGCGGTGAATTTTGTTTTAACCGGATTATCAGCGCAGCAAGAAGGCGTCAAATATCGCGTTACCCGCGAATACCTTGGCAGCGCCAATGGGACCACCTGGGAGCCTAGCATTTACGCCTAATGGACCTTCCAGTTTTCAGACGCGGGTTGGAGCTTGTTTCTGCGCAGCTCAACAAATTAAGCAACTCAATCCGATCAAGCACGATTACAAGCGTGATTGGAGGCAGCCTTTCCTGCACGCCTGGAGGGACGACGCTAGTTATTGACCGGCAACCAGGTGGGTCGTCATCGGCTGCGACGCAATGCCCGTTTCGTGTCACTGACGCTTCAGAAGCTCCAGAAGGCGGCGGGCAGGCTGTTTTAAAACTGAACGTAAAATGCGAAGAAATTCAGGCATTTTCTAGTGGCGATTTTCATTGCTGGCCTGACACGACAAGTCCCGAAGAGCCAAACTTTGTAATCGAGGATATTCCTGAAAATGAAGAGGCGTGGTACGGCATTTATTTGCAAATTATTGTCGATCAACGGCAAAGCCTACTTGTAGACGGGGATACCAAAAAGCTTCCTAAAATTGTATTTCTAAATCATTGGGCTGAGTCAACCAGCACAGAGATAATGGTTTACCTTGCGGGGGTGAACGTTGGAAAAAACGAAGCCAACAATTATTACTTTTCAAACATTGAAAACGCGTGCCCCATTGTTGAACTTCCTGCTTTGCCTGGATGCCCGTTTTTGGTGGAAAAAAACTCCCCAAATTTTCCAGCGGATCTGCTTAAGGTTGACATCCGCAGTTATAAAATTGCAGGAAATTTTCCGACGGGAATGGAGGGGGACGCAACCTACTCAATCGAAATTGAAGAAAACAGTAATTACTGGTATTTGTACTGCGTTTTGGTTGTCGAAAATGGGAATATTGTGCCTGGCGAAAATAACGTCACCTTTGGGCTTTATGACGACGTGCAGATTTCAACGGACACGGTCGTTTATTTTCTGATCGCAGAAATCCAAACGGGTAACGACGCAGAGAGCAATCGAGTGGTGGAGTACATTTACAATTATTGCACGCTGCCTTTTGTGGTGCCGATCCCTCCTTGTCCGTTTCGCCTAACCAATGGCAGCACAGACACTAAGGAGCAAATCCAAGTTGCGTTTGGCAAGGTTGATAGCTATGTCCCAAAAGGGATGCCGGTTCCTCCAGCAGTTGAGCCACCGCTGTTGATTGAAATCTCGCAGAAAAGTTTTATTTATTGCGCTCTCACTTACGACGCCACGACATTTACCATTGCAGGCACAGACAGCATTGTGTTTTCCGCCGAGGCAACGACCAAGGCAAACACGGATTTGATTGAATATGTGCTAGTCGGAACCGTTGAATGGGACGAGGAAAAGGGCAAAATCAAAACAATATCAAGCGCATGCGCGGCAATTGTGCCAAACCCGTGCGCGCTA